>Ga0116129_1000021_pt1 | contig 117083 bp, 109 predicted proteins | sample June2015DPH_17_2_FD_89732 | JGI IMG/M metagenome (GOLD analysis project Ga0116129, IMG submission 89732) | Peatland microbial communities from SPRUCE experiment site at the Marcell Experimental Forest, Minnesota, USA - June2015DPH_17_10 | ecosystem: Environmental > Terrestrial > Soil >... | reverse complement strand
GCCGTTCCATTGGGGATCGTATGGATGCGCTCGGCGGGGACCCATTTTCGCAGCGGTCGAGCCGTGGCCTCGGAGATCGCCGCGACCGTCGCTCCGGAATGCCGCAAAGCCAACCCTTCGAGCAACGCCGCGCCGCGCTGTTCGATGCAATGATGGGCATGAAACAGAATGGGAACGCGTCCGCGCGCCGCAAGCGCCGCTGCGATCAGCAAGCGAGGACCGTTCACGTACACCAGATCGGCCGGCTGGTCGAGCAGCGTGGCAATCTTAGCGATCTGCCGGGGTACATCGGCGGCAAATCGCAAAATATCCGCGGCGGATTTCTTCCCGCAGCCATATGGACCGGATTGAATATCGTCGACGCGAATCCCGCGGTCGCGAAGAAGACTGCCGAGCTGCCCGCCCCGTGGAATCGCCGCCCGCGCGCTCCAGCCTCGCTCCTGAATCGCCGGGATCAGATCGATCAAACAATGTTGCGCGCCGCCGAGTGCGCTGAACTGATCGAGAAAAAGAACATTCACTTGCGGCGCACCGCCAGCGCCAGCACGCATGTGTAAACCGGCAAAACGCGCCAGTACGTCAGTAGATCGCCGGAGAACATTTGCACTATCTGTCCCGCCCAAAAGCACAGCATCCAGGTCCCGCAAAAGGAACGCTCCGAATCGTCCGATTGCGCGGCCCGATAGGACGCGCGAATCACCGCGACGTTCCAAATCAGCAGCGCGGCAAATCCCGCTATGCCGGTTTCGAGCAGTAGGCCCAGATAAGTATTATCCGCGACCGAGGTTTGTCCGATGAAATCGGAGTATGGCAGCGTCTTGTATCCGATCCCGAGAATCGCGTGCCAGGGATGCGCGATCAGGTACTGTGTCAGCAAAGTCCAGGTGTCCACGCGTCCTGAAAGAATGGCGTTCGGCGCTTCGGAAAAATAGGAAAAGGACGCGCCGATTCGCTGCCAGTACGCTCTGGCGAAAAGGGGGAAAAGTCCGAACAGCATCGCGAGCGCGGTCCCGCCCAGAACTCCGGCTGCCAAAAGAAATCGCCCCAACCGCACCCGATTCCGATGCAGCCACAACAGCACCGCCAACGCGACGCCCAGATTCACCAGCGATGCGCGCGAATAAGACAACACCAGCGCGGACGCCAACGCGACCCCGCCGGTCAGCATCGTGCCCATGGAAACCGGGCGCTCCCGTCGCGGACGGAACAGCGCCACGGCGATCATTTCCAGAAAGAATGCGCACAAGTTGCCGAGAGTGCTCGCCTCATAAAAGACTCCTTGGGCGCGCCGGAAAACGCCGGAATCCAGCCAGATGAACTGGGGCCCATATCCTGCCGGCGCCGGGAATTGGAAATAGAAATCGAGGCATGCGAACACCGCGGAGCCAGCCGCGACCCAGAACAGCACGCGCACAATGTGGAAGGAGACTCGCGCTCCCCGCACGAAGAAGAATACGTATACGGAGATTCCGAACAGCATCACCCGCGCCATGCTCGCCGCCGCGATGGGAAGGCCGGAATAAATCGCCGCCATCGAGACGCTGGCCGCCATCGCCGCGAACAGTGCACACAGCGACATGCCCAATCCGTCCAAATGCAAGGGAACCCGATGAATCAGGCCGATCAGGAGTCCGCACCCGGCGAACAGCAGCGCCACATGCGGCCCGCGTTTCCCAGATCGATCGGTAACGGCGGCAGCAGCAGCGCGGAGACGAAGAATAATGCCAGCCATCTGGCCGGCTCCCGCAGCATCCACCAAAGCCCCAGGATCGCCATCGGCGCCGCGCACGCCGCAGCTTTTATCGCGATGCCGGGCGAGATCGCGATCAGCGCGGCGCACATTCCTAACGCGGCGCCGGCGGCGATTTCCCCCCGTCCCCGCGCGGCCGCAAAGCTCATAAGGCGCGGCGCCTGCCGTAGGAGAATGAGACTGTCAGATACCCTACCAGTGCGATCAGCGTCAACAGCAGCGCCGCCAGCATGTTTAAAGGAATGTTCGGCGAGCTCGCGTGCTGCGGCACAATTCCCGGATCGATCACGCGCAGCCTCTCCCCTCGCATGCCGGCGGTCGCGCGTAAATCGCGAAGCCGCGCCGCGGAGGTTTCCGTCGCCGTTTGCGACATCTTTAGCTCGGCTTCCAGCTTCTGCCGCCCGGCTTCTCTTTGCGAAGCGAGTCCGCTCTTCTGGTCGATGTCTTTCTCCAGTTCAGCCACTTTCTTCGCCAGTTCCGCCGCCCGCGCCCGCAACCCGGGCACATCGCTCGTGAAGTTGACATCCGTCTTCTCCGCGTAATCCGCGATCGTGCTCCTCACGTCGATTAGCGTCTGGCTGAGCCTCCCCACCAGATCCACTTCCGATTCAATCTGCGCCTTGAGCGCCCCCACCGGCTCCCGAGTCTCATATTCCGACCATTCCTGTTGCGCATGGCTAAGGCGCTGCTGGGCCTCTGCCGACTGGCGCTCCTGTTCGCCGATCATCTCGCGATCCGTGGCCATGCTCTCGCTTCGGCTTAACTTCACCGTTTGCTCCGCCACGTATTCCACGAATTGCTGCGCCAATCCGGGCTGCGGCAAAGTAGCGCTGATTTCGAGAATCTTCGTGTCGCGAAGTTTCGTCACTTTCAGCACCTGTTGTTTCAACGCTTGAATTCCCCCGGCAGCCAGATGAAAATGTTCCACCGCGCCCGCAAAAAGCGTGTCGCTATCGGCGAATCGTTCATAGGATTTGAGAGATTCAAGATACACTGGACTCACCGCTGTCGCCGTCCGCACATCGTTGCCGGCCGGCGGTTCGATCACAATGCTGGCCGTAGCCGTATATCGTTTGGGAAGCAGCAGGCTGACTGCAAGAGACAGAGCGGCGGCGGTGACGCAAGCCGCTGCAATCAGCCGCCAGCGCAGACGCAGGTAGTCCACGTACTCGAAAGCGTTTTTCTCCGAAGCATCGTAACCGGAGTCGTGCCGGGCTTCGTATTTATACTCTGTATGCAATTTTGGGTGCTCCTGATGACGGCGCTGGTCCCTTTGGCAATCGCTCCGGGGCTCCTGTCCGCTTTCGATATTACGCCCAAAATTGCGATTCTCCTATTTTGCGAATCCGCCATGTTGTTGTTTTGTAAACAGCTTGTAAATGGCGTGCAGGCGCTATCGGAATCGACCTTCGGCAAACTCTATCTGGCTTGCCTGGCAGCGCAATGGCTGTCATTTTCTGTTTCGACGCTGTGGTCCTCGAACCCCACCCTCTCGCTCGACGGCAGCGGTTGGCGGCGCGACGGTCTGATCGCCGAATCGGCAATCCTGCTCTTCGCGTTCATGGCCGCGGCATGGTTTGCGGAGGATCGTCTACGAATTCGCCCGGTGCTCCGAACCGCGGTGATCGCAGGCGCCGCGGCGTCGCTTTATGGAATCGCGCAATATTTCGGCTGGGATCCGTTCCTGCCGGCAACAGGCTATCAGGCCGGCGAAGGTCCGTTCACCATCGTGCGGCCGCCGGGAACCTTGGGTCACGCCGATTATTTCGCCAACTGGCTGGTAATTATCGTATTCTTCGCGCTCGCCCTGACCGCGCTTGAGACAGACCCGCGCTGGAAAATAACCGCACGCCTCACTCTGATCCTCGCTGCCTTCGCCATCGTGTTGAGTGGCACTCGATCCGCGATGCTCGGCCTCTTCACGGGCGCTATCGTATTCCTCGCCATCGCCCGTCCGCGTCTCGACCGGAAAATCCTGCTGACGCTGGCAGCCGCGATCGCCTGCCTGGGCCTGCTGTACATTTCGCCGGGCGGCGCGAAATTGCGGGCGCGCGTCCACTGGTCGCTGGACGACGTTCGCGGCGGCGCGCGCATGCTTCTCTGGAGGGATTCGCTTCGCATGTCCCTGCACCGGCCGCTGCTTGGCTTTGGACCGGAAACGTTCACCGGGCAATTCCCGCCGTTCGAATCGGTGGAGCTGTCCAAAGCCTACCCGGACTTCTATCGCGAGTCGCCGCACAACATGTTTCTCGATGCCCTCGCGTCCTGCGGCCTTCCTGGCGCGCTCTCTCTGCTGGCGCTTTGTGTCCTCGCGCTATGGGCCGCTCGAAGAAACGCCGCCCTCGCCGGAGCGCTCACCGCAGCCATCGTCTGTCAGCAATTCCTGGTGCTGACCATTCCGACCGCTCTCTACTTCTATCTGCTCCTCTCGATAATCTTCGCCGGCCTGATTCACACCCGCCGGCTTCAGCCTCGAAAATTTCCTCTCGCGCTGCTGCCCGTTGCCGCCGCCATCGCGATCGTGTTTCTAGGATTCGCGGCCCGTTTGATCTTCGCTGATCGAGCCATGGCGCTCGCCGAGCGGAGCACCGCCTCGGGCGACGTCCCGGGCGCTGCCGCTGCGTACCGGCGCGTCCAACAGTGGGAGCCTTCGCGCGGCGATAGCGACATCCGCTACTCCCGCGCCATGACGCGGCTCGCGGCCACCTCCGCCGTGTTGCCCGTCAGTGTCGCTGCCGCCGAGCAGGCTACTGAATCCGCCTTTCGCGCCACCACCACCGCGGAGGATCGGCAAAACGCCTGGTACAACTTCGCCACCATCGCCGCTCTCAGAAATGACCGCGTGGGAGTCGAAACCGGGCTCCGCAGCGCCATCGCCTGCGCTCCGAATTGGTTCAAACCGCATTGGACCCTGTCGCAGCTTCTCGAACTCACCGGGCGCCATGCCGAGGCGCGCCGCGAAGCCTCCCTGGCGCTCGAACTGGATGGTGGTCACGATCCCGAAGTGACCGCGACTTCCAGAAAAATCCTGAGCCTCCCGTGAGGTTTCACAAATGTTTTACATACCCGGCATCATCCCGCCAGGCCCGGCCGACTAAAGTTGGTTCAGGAACTATTTTTTATGCGAACCTGCGCGTTTTCTCTCCTGTCATTCGCCGCCTTGGCCTCGGCACAAAACACTCCGCCAACGATCATATCCGGCGGCGTCGTAAACTCCGCTAGCTTCCAGGGTCCGCCGCTGGCGCCCGGGTCGTTATTCTCGATTTTCGGTTCATCACTGGCGTCACAAACGGCCAGCGCGAGTACCGTTCCCTTCTCTACGTCGCTCGGCAGTGTAACCGTTACATTCACGAACGGATCGACTACCGTCAACGCTCCCATCTCCTATGTTTCGCCTACCCAGATGAATGCGCAAGTGCCGTGGGAGCTGGTGACGCCTGGAGCCTCCGCGACCACCACCATGGTGGTATCGAACAATGGAGTTGGTTCCTCGCCCACATCCGTACCGATTGGCCCATTTGGACCCGGAATCTTCGGCTTTAACGCTCCCTCCGGCGGCATTTTCGCTCTTGCCTATACCTTTACGGATTCGATGTTCGCCTGGCCCACCGGCAGCGTTCCGGGGCTCACCACTCACCCGGCCGCGCCAGGCTCCGTGCTGATTGTCTATGCCACTGGACTGGGCGCAGTCACGCCGGCTCCGCCCGCTGATGGAGCAGCCGCCGGCAGCGTGTTGACGAGAGCCGCTACGCCGCCTATTGTTCTGATCGGTGGAATGAGTGCGGAGGTTGAGTTTGCCGGGCTCACTCCAACCTTCCCCGGCGTGTATCAACTGAATATCGTAGTGCCGCCCAACGCGCCGGCGGGAAGCGCCGTGCCGCTTCAGGTTCAAGTCGGCGGTCTCACGTCTCCGGCGACCTTCACCATAGCCATCGGCAACTGAGTCAAGGCTTTATCTTCATGGCGCACGCCTTTAGCTGTGGGGCGGCGCCATGCGCTGCCAGCGATATCAATTCCGGATCGCTACCGAGCCGTGACCGCAGGGAGCGGAGTTTTCGGGAGCGGCGACAATTGGGCAATGAGGTAGCTTCTTTGTCCTTGGAGCAGTTTGCCAATCGGTCCGTCCGGGCGCAGCCCGGACGTTTAGCACGGGATTAGCCGCACTTTTCCACCACGACGAACGTAATGTCGTCCGTCTGCGGCGTAGCCTCGGTGAAATCCTCAATCGCCTGCAAGAACTTCTGCTCCACCGCGCGGCTTCCTGAGGGAGCCTCCCGGCGAATGATTTCCAGCAGTCTGCTTTCTCCGAACATTTCTCCCTGCGGGTTTTCTGCGTCCGTGAGTCCATCCGAATACACCACCAGAATGTCTCCTTTGTCGAGACGCAGCGTGCGGGACTGATAAGACGCGAAATCGAACATTCCCAGGAAATATGCATCCGGTACCAGCTCTTCTATTTCTCCTGTAGCGGAGCGGAAGAGGTAAGCGATATTGTGTCCCGCGCTAATGAATTCCCCCGCGCCATCAGGGCTCAGCAGGAACAGAAAAAGCGTCACGAACTGGTCGGGAAGGGATTTTTCGCACAGCAGCCGGTTTACCCGGTTCAATACATCGTGCGCCGGCGTGCGGGCCCTGAATTCCATGCTGAGAGCGCCCAGTACCATGGAGCTTAACAGCGCCGCGGGCATCCCTTTGCCGGAGACATCCGCCAGAACGCCCATCCATTCGCCTGAACTCAGTTGCAGGAAATCGTAGAAATCGCCTCCCACGTACCGGGTAGGATTATTGAACGCATGGATGCGGAAATTCTCAAACTGAGGCAGCGAACCGGGAAGCAGGCTTTTCTGCGTCTCCTGCGCTAAAGCGAGTTCCTTCTCCATTTTCTTCCGCTCTTCGAGGGTCTTCAGCCGGATCACTTCGCGGCTCGCTTCCAGCTCCCGCACCGTTTCCTTCATTTCAAGGTGCAGCAGGCGCACTTCAAGGATATTGTGGACGCGCGCCCGCAACTCGGCGAGATCGAATGGTTTGCTGACGAAATCCTTGGCCCCGGCTTCGAGCGCGCGCAGTTTATGGTCCGGCTGCGCCGTGATCACCAGCACCGGCAGGTAGCCGCCCGCTTCAATTTCCTTCAGCCCTTCCATCACCTCGAATCCGTCCATGCCGGGCATCTGGAGATCGAGCAGAATCAGGCCATAACGGTTCTTGCGATGCAGTTCCAGCACCTGCTTCGGATCCGTCGTCGAGTGGACCGACGTGTAGCCCGCGATCCGCAGCATGCCCTCGATGAGAAGGACATTCGCTTCCTTGTCATCCACCACCAGGATGGGGGCGTTCAGAATATCGCTGGGACTAACCATGACCTGACCCTATTTGCGAAGAGCGACCGCGAATTCCAGCGCCACATCGAGCGTGTCCATGAATTCATGAACTCTGATCGGCTTGGTCAAATATCGGAAGAACCCGGCCTGGAGGCCTTTCTCGATATCGCGAGGCCGGGCATTCGCACTAAGAGCAATCACCGGGATATGCGCCGTCGCTGTGTCTCCGCGGAGGATTTCGAGCGCTTCAATTCCGCTGATGCCCGGCAGGTTGATGTCCATCAAGATCACGTCCGGCTTGTTGACGCGCGCCAAATGGATACCCAGAATCGCCTCTTTCGCGGTCAACAGGCGGATATCGGAGCGGCGCGCGATCAGCTGCTCGATCAGCTTCAGATTTGCCGGATTGTCCTCTACGTAGAGCAAGGTGCGCGGCGGCGCGCCGCTCTCCGCCTGAGCGTGGGCAATCGCCGCGGGCTGTGTCGTGTCTGCTTCCAGTTGCGGCTCAGCGGTCGAGTTCAATTCGAACCAGAATATGCTTCCTGAACCGACCGTGCTTTCGACGCCGATCAGGCCGCCCATCAGTTCCACCAGCCGCTTGCTCATGACCAAGCCAATGCCCGTGCCTTGCTCTTCGCTCCGCTCTTGTCCCAGCCGGTTGAAGGGCTGAAAAAGCTGGAGCAGCATGTCGCGCGGCAGCCCCTTGCCCGTGTCCTTGATCCGGACGCGAATGCGGCCCGGCTTGCTGGTTTCGCAGTCCACCACGACCGTTCCATTCGGCTTGTTGTACTTGATTGCATTGGAGAGAAGATTGATGAGGATTTGCTTCAATCGGGTCCGGTCGGCGTCGACAAAATACGGCGTTTCTGAGTTCGGAAAGCTCATTTTGATGCCGCGCTTTTGCGCCTGCGGCTCGATCATGGCCTGGCATTCGAGCATGACTTCGGCCAGCGACGTCGGCTCCCGGGAGAGCGCCAGCTTGCCGGACTCGATCTGCGCCAAATCAAGGATTTCATTGATCAGATCCAGCAAATACCATCCGGCATGGAGAATCTGGTCGATGCTGGCCGCCTGGGATGGCGTCGGCGGCGGGGTATCGGAGTTGATAAGCTGAGCGAAGCCCAGAATCGCGTTCAGCGGGGAGCGCAGCTCATGGCTCATGCTGGACAGAAAATCCGATTTCGCGAGGTTGGCCTTTTCCGCCGCCGCTTTGGCTCGCTCCAGCTCGATGTTGTTTTCCTGAAGCGCGCGCTCAAAGCGTTTGCGCTCCGTAACATCGCGCGCCGCGGCGAATACGCCTTGCAGCTTCCGGTCGCGGTCGTGAAAGGTGGTCGCGTTATAGGAAACCACTGTTTCCTTGCCGTCCCTGGCGCGCGCTGTCAGCTCATAATCGGTGACCTTGCCTCCGCCCAGCACCCGTTTGATGCCGGCTTCGGCCAGGTCCGGATCGGTGAAATAATCCTTAAAGGGCGCGCCGATCAGCTCATCGCGGGTGCAACCGGTAAGTGCCTCCATTTGCTGGTTAACATCCGTAATGATGCCCCGCGGATCGGTGGTCATCAACGCGTCGATATTGGATTCGATCAGGGACCGGGTATAGAACTGCTGGTCACGCAGGCGCTGATCGAGCACTTTTTGCTCCGCCTCCACCTGCTTGCGCGCGGTGTTATCGGTCCCGATCAACAGATAGCCGATAATTCCGCCTTGTGCGTCGCGCAGCGCCGTCACGGACACCACGGCGGGAAAACGGCTTCCATCCTTGCGGATATAGGTCAGCTCGTAGATGTCTTCGATGCCGCGGGAGGCCTTGAAAGCCAGCGCATTAAAGCCTGGGGTAATGGGAGTTGCGAGCTCCAGGCTCAACGCTTTAGCGCGCGCGACCACTTCCTGTGGATCGGAAATATCGGCGGGCGTGATTTTGTCGACTACTTCGCTCGCGGTATAGCCCAGCATGCGTTCGGCGCCGACGTTGAAAAGTTGAATGACCCCTTTTTCGTCGGTGGCAATGCTCGAAAAATTCTCGCTGTTAAAGATCGCGTTTTGAAGGGCCCCCGCTTTCAGGAGCGCCTCTTCCGCCTGCTTGCGCGCGGTGTTATCGGTGCCGATGAGCAGGTAGCCGATAATTCCATCGTGATCGGCGCGCAGAGCGGTGACCGAAACCACGGCCGGGAAGCGGCTGCCGTCTTTACGGATGTAGGTCAACTCGTAAATGTCTTCGATGCCGCGGGAGGCCTTGAAAACCAGGGCTTCGAAGCCGGGCGTAATCGGCGTTCCGAGCTCCAGACTCAATGCTTTAGCGCGTGCGATCACTTCCTGCGGATCGGAAATATCGGCGGGGGTGATCTTATCCACCACTTCGCTCGCGGTGTAGCCCAGCATGCGTTCGGCGCCGACATTGAAGAGTTGAATTACGCCTTTCTCGTCGGTGGCAATACTCGAGAAATTGGCGCTGTTAAATATCGCGTTTTGTAGCGCTCCCGTCTTCAACAGCGCTGCTTCGCGGCGGAATTCGGTGACGACGGCAGCATCCTCAGAAACAGACATATGGTGCTTTTCAATGCACGCATCGCGCCAATGAGTACGGGGTTGAGTTCAGGCGCCTGACTGGCAACCATATATCGTCAGGTGACCTTAAAGCGCCATAACTACGCAAGAACATCGTCGTAACGAGGCTTAATCGGCCATAATTACAGCGGAAGTTTGACCAGGAAGCGGGCGCCGGTTTTGGCGGTTGGATCGGACCACAATTCGCCGCCATGATCGATGACGGCTTGTTGCGACAGTGCGAGTCCGAGGCCGACTCCGTTCTTTTTCCCGGCCGTGGCGAACGGTTGAAATAAGCGCGTCCGAACTTGGGGAGAAATGCCGGGACCAGAATCTTCGACGCTCACAACTACTTCCTTTTCATGCGTTTCAGCGGAGATGTGGAGAGAGCCGCCGCTGGGCATGGCATCGAGCGCATTGTCGATCAGGTTGAGAAAGACCCGCTCCATGCGGGCGCGTTCGAGGGGCAATTCGATCCGGTCCGGAACATCGACCAGCACGGAAACCGATTGCGCGTCGGCGGTGGTAGCGTAAGCGTCGCAGGCTGCGGCGACGATATCCTTCAAACGGCATACTTCCGTCGGAATACTTTTTCCGCGGCCTACCTCGACTAGCTCCTGAAGTAGTTCCTGGACATGGCGCGAGGCGCGATAGATGTTTCCGGCTAAGCGCTGAACCTGCTGCGGATTCAGGTCGCCATCGACCAGCATTTCCGCGCCGCCATAAATCGCGGCCAGGGGATTTCTGAGGTCGTGGACGATGGAGGTGGACAAGCGGCCGATGGTCATGATGCGTTCCTGGCGGATCAATTCGTGGCGGGCGTCCTGAATGGAGGCGCACATTGCATTGAACGCCTGGGCGAGGCGGCCCAGTTCATCGGTACTGGCGACCGGCACGCGATATTCGTAGTTTCCATGGGCGACTTCGCTTGCGCCGCGATCGAGCTCGCGCACCGGTTGGAGAACGCGGTGCGTACCATAGTAAGTCAGGCCGAGGGCCAGCAACACGGCGCATACCCACAACAGGACGATGTTCCTGCGCAGCGAGGCGAGATGGCGACGGGCGCCCTCAAAAGAACGAAGAATGCGCAATTCTCCAATGGGATTTCCCTGGACGTCCGGTAGAGCGGTACCGAGCATGGTGTACTCGACGCCTCCCGCAGCGATATGTGTGGGATCGTTGGTCGCGGAATGGGTGCGAATCTGCGAATCGGCCAGCGCGCTTAACGTGGATGCGGCAATTTTGGCGTTCGAGAGGAACAGGAATTCGCTGCCTCCCGTAGCTTCCTTCAAGCGAGCCGCAGCCTGGTCGTCCACTTCATATCCAGTGACGAGAACGTTGAGGAGGCCGGGCTCGGATTCGGCTTGCACGTAAACAGGCGTCACGGCGACCTGGTACAGACGGCCGGCGGAAACGTAAAATCCGGAGGCTTGGAGGGGAAACTGGGATGCAGCCTGACGTACCAGCGGCAAGTCGTCCATGAGAGCGCTATCGGTGACGCCGCCGAGGGAGGCGATGACTTTGCCGCGCGGGTCGGTGACCAGGAAAATAGCGTCTTCGCGGGAAATTTTGTCCCACAATTCCTTGGCGGTATCGCGAATGGTGGCGGCATCGCCGGTGGAGAACGCGGCACGTACATCGGACATGCGGCTGAGGACCAGGCTGACCGACCTGAGCATATCCGCGCGGGATCGCCACAGCGAATCGTAGGCGTGAAAGCTGGCGCGCACTTCTTCATCGAGGCTATCCGCGGTGGCGCGGGTGGCGTTGTCCTGCACGATCCAGCCGGTGACGCCGAAAAGCAGCGTTACGGCGATCGAGGTGGAGAGGAGAATTTTCCAGCGCAGGGAGACTCGTGAAAGATGGGCTAGCACGTGGCTTCCTTTGCGGGTAGTGGGGGGAGCGGGCCCATGTCTCTTGGTTTTTCCAACGCGGCCAAGGCGTCGCCCCTCTCGAAAACATCGACGAAGACACCGCTTCCTGCGGTCACGGCTCGGTAGAGATCTATCGCTGGCAGCGCTTGGCGCCGCCCCACAAGGCGTCCGGGCTGCGCCCGGATGGACCGATTGGCAATCGGTCCGCAGGTTGGCAACCTGCCCCACAACGGACGAAGGTTTTCATTGCTATTGTCGACGCGGCACGCGCCGCGCGCGGCAAGCAAGCTACGGGTCGGCACGGAAAACGAACTAAGGGTCACTTGGTGGTTACCTTGTAGCCGCGCTCGTCGGTTTCGGGGGGGTAGCCTTGGCCATATTTATTGGTGTGGGGCATTTGGAGAAATCCGGCTTCGGAAATCACGATGAGCGGGAGGGTGAGTGGGGCTTCCTCGACGGTGATGCGGCGTCCTAAGAGGTGAAGGGTTGCTTCGGTGGCTCGCTCATGAAAGACGTTCAGTTGATAATCGCCGGGGGGGACGTTGGGAATCTGAAATGTGCCGTCCTTGCGGGTGGTGGCGAAATAAGGCGTCGGCAGGACGACAATGATCGCGCTCATGGAGGAGTGAATGTTGCAGAAGACGCGCACGATACCTTCGCGTGAAAGCAGGACGGATCTGGACGTGCCTGGAGGGTACAGCGCCACGTCAAACGGCTGGCCGTCGTAGTTGGAGAAGGCATTGTGAAAAATGGGGTCTTCGTTGGGGAAGTCGACGTAGGTTCCCAGCATGACCGCCAGGACATGCGGGGAGAACATTTTATTCTTTTGCAGCATGGTGGCGTGGACTTTGCCAACCGGTTTTACCGGAACCGCCGGCGTCAGGGAGACGACTACGCCCGAATAGTCGAGGCGCTTGCGGACCGAGGCTTCGCGGGAGTCGCGCAGCTCCACTTTGCCGGTGACCGGGCCGGCCAGCAAGGGGAGCGAAGCCAGGAAGATGGCGGCAAGGCTAGAACTGATAGCCCAGGGAAAGGTCATAGTGGTTATTCAACCTTGACGGCAGCAGAAAATAATTTGTCCGCACCTGCGAAATTTCCGCGCCCAGCAATACATTCGATCCGAGCCGGTAAATTGCGTTCGAACCATACATCAGATTGCTATGAATATCGCCGCTCAGCAGGTCCGCCTGGCGATCGTTCTCCTGTCCGGCGAAGAGATTAAAGGTCAGGCGCTTAGTCGCCAGCCAGGCAAGCTGGGTCCAGCCGCCGTTGGCTCCGATGGATATGGCGCGAAGGTCGTTGATGATGGTAAAGCCCTGTTGAAGACCGCCGACTCCGGCCGCGTTCTCGCCGGAGAAAAACATTCCGGTCAGTTGCAGTTTCGAGACAGGCTGGATCAGCCAATCGACGGTGGCCAGGTGGGAGGGAATGGAAAATCCTCCGGCGTGGGTGGTGCTTTCGTGAAAACCGGGGGCGATTTCGATGCGCGAGCCTTCGCCAAATTTCCGCCAGAACTCGAAGCGTCCTTCGAGGGCCGGGCGCGGGCTGGACGACGAGGCATAGCCGTCCGAGTCTCCGCCGCGAGCGGCGTAGGAGGGCTCGCTGGTTTCATAGACGCCAAGCTGGGCGGTGAGTCCGGCTTTCTGGCCAAGGGCGAAACGCTGCTCGACGCGAAACTGGGGCGCCCAGAGCCATAGGTTTCCCGCACCGGTGAGGGGCGACACAGCCACCTGGGCGAGAGAGGTGGGCTCCCGTGGAGAGATAATCGGCTTGTCCTGGCCGGCGAGGATGGTGGTGTTTTTCCAATCGAGCTCGACGGTGGCGGTGCGCAGACGGACCAGGTGGTCCAGGGGACCATTTGTGGAGCCGCCAAACACGTCGAAATAAATGGAAGCGTTGAGTTGAGCGCCGCCTAAAACCTGGGGACCTTGAAATTTCGCGCCCAGGATGCTTTGGCTGAACGTGGCGCCTCCGGCGGAGGAATTTTCGCCTTGCGCAGCGAAGAGGGGATACTCCATCCCACCGTTGGCGCTGCCATTGAGAAAGGCGTTAAAGAGAACCATGCCGGTCAATGTAATGGGCAGTTTTTGAGCGGCCTCGACTTTAGTCTGGGCCTGTTCGGAGATGCGTTGTTGATTGACATCGACGCGTTCTTCCAAAGTTGGGGGCGGTGGTGTGGGAGCGGCGGCAGTGGACGCCGAAATGGCTGGAGCGGCTGGGGGCGAGGGCGCAATGGTTCGGGATGCGGCCAACTCCTGGCGAAGGGCCCGCACTTCCTCGGCCAGATTTCGATTCTCCTGCTCAATACGTGCGAGGCGATCGAGAATCTGCTGGTAATCGGGCTGTTGCTGCTGGGCGTGAATGAAGGAGGGAAGAAAGAAAACGGCCAATCCGAGTGACAGCAAACTGCTACGGTACATCGATTAATTCCTCGAGCCTTTGGCGTACCTGCGAAGGGGAGTACGGTTTGGGGAAATAGGCGCTCGCGCCGAGAACAACCAGGCGCTCCAATGTGCGGGGATCATTATCTCCACTGATCACCATGATAGGCATGTCGGAGCCGCGGGGCCGGGCGCGGACGGCTTCGATGAGCTGAAAGCCGTCCATTTGAGGAAGATGGAGATCCGTCACCAGAGCGCTGATATCGTCGGAGGCCAGATAGAGCAATGCCTCTTCGGCGGTCCCGACGGAACGGATCACGATGCCGGGAAGTTGCATGAGAGCCATTTCGAGGACGTCGCGGCTGGGCTCGGTGTCTTCGACGATGAGAATGGTGCGGGGCATTTAAGAAAACGGCTCCCGTTGGTCGCGGCTCTGCCGAACAGGGAGCAACATAAGGTTAGGGGAGGAAGCGGTATCCGACGCCGTGGACGGTGAGGAAGTGGCGCGGGCTTCCGGCGTCGGGCTCCAGTTTCTGGCGCAGGCGGACAACGTGGGCATCGACGGTGCGGGTGTTGGGGAAAGACTCATATCCCCAGACGGAGTTGAGAATCATGTCCCGGCTGAGGGCGCGGTCGGGATTTTGCAGAAAATAGGTGAGCAGGTTGTACTCGGCGCGGGTGAGCTTGAGTTCCTCGCCATGCTTGGTGACGACGCGGCGGGTGACGTCGACTTCGACGTTGGCGAAGGTGAGCACTTTCGTATCGGAGGGTGAGGTGCGGCGCAACAGAGCGCGGACGCGGGCCAGCAATTCGCGGGTGCCGAAGGGTTTGGTGACGTAATCGTCGGCGCCGATTTCGAGCAGCAGCACCTTATCGATCTCGTCGCCAATGGCGCTGAGGACGATGAGCGGGGTTTTCATTCCGGCGGCGCGAAGCTGCTTGCAGACCTCGACGCCGGACATGCCGGGCATGCGCAGATCGACGAGAATCAGCGCGGGCTTGAGGGTGAGCGCCTGGCGGAAACCCTGCTTGCCATCCTCCGCCAGGACGGGGCGAAAACCTTCCTTCTCTAAAAGAAGGCCGATGGTGTCGCGCAGGCTGGCGTCGTCGTCAATTACTAAAACGGTTTGCACTACGGAGAATTGTACACGACGGGAGGCTTAAGAAAACCGATTAGCCACTGCTGAACGGGTGGTTTTACACCTCTTTTACAAGTTGTGGACGGGTGGGCGGCGGTTGGTTCGCCGAGATGTAAAATGGCTGCAAAGATACGGTAGATTCCTTGGTGAACGAGGGAAGGCGTCTTTATACTCGAACCAGAGAGGGTATGGAAGCCTTACTGAGTGTGTCGCGAAAGTTTGATTTCGCAGAGATGGTGGAAAGAGCGGCAGGCACTGTTTTGCTGGCTCTGGCAAGCCCGGTGATCGCGGTTTCGGGCGCCGCGATTTTCGTGTTGTCGGGAAGATCGCCGTTCATCGCGCATTTGCGGGTGGGGGAAGGCGGTCGACCGTTCTGGATGTGGAAGCTAAGAACGATGTGGCCTCCGCGGGATGCTCAACAGAAGGGAAGGGCGTGGGTAGAGTATATTGTCGCGGAGCCCTCAAGCGACAATAAAGATCCGCGGGATCAGCGGGTGACGAGCAGATTTGCGAGATTCCTGCGGCGTCACTCGATCGATGAGATCCCGCAATTGTGGCACGTGGCGGCGGGCGACATGGCGCTGGTGGGTCCACGGCCGATGACCAGAACCGAGGTGGCGCAGCATTACGGCGCACGGGCGGCGGAAGTGTTGTCGGTAAAGCCGGGAGTGACGGGGCTGTGGCAGATCGGGGGGCGAAATACCGTCAAATTCCCTGAGCGCGCGGCGATGGATCTGGAACTGGTGCGGGGACTGACGCCTTGGTCCTATTTGTCCATCCTGCTGCGCACGGTACCGGCGCTGTTTCACGGAAGAGGGGCGTGGTAAGGCGTGCTAGCGGGAGATTGCGTGGACGATGAAGCGTCGCGGCGCGTTTCCGATGTAGTGGAAGGGGAAGCACGTCACGATAGTCAGGGTATGGCCACCATCTGAGCTCAATACGCCGACATCGTTTGGTTCGACGACGGTGAGAGAGTCGACGACGTAGTGAAAATGGGCGGTGTGGGTCATAAAATCGATCTTATCGTTCCGCTCCAGGTCTTTGAGGGCGCGAAAGAAGGTATCGCGATGGCCGGCGATGCCCATATTGCCGGTTTCACCGGGCAAGGCGGTACCGGGGATGTGCCCGACCGCTCTCGAGAGCGTAGTGTCGTCTATCCCTTCCTCGACAATGGCGGAAAGATGGAGACGCGGGATCAGGATGCGGCCGACTACGCCGTCCGATGGGGCGCCTATAGAACGGGGAGCGGCATGGTCGGGATCGGGCAATAGAACGGGGAGTGCGGCAGGCCTCGGTTCACGGGCGGGCTCCGGCTGGTCTGTGGTTTCGTGATCGAATTGCCAGCTTTCGTAGATTTGATACGCGTTCCGGTATAGATAGGAATAGCCAAAAATACCCAGGCAGACGATCGCGGTGAGGAGGAGAAAAGTTCTGGCCGCGCGGCGGGTTGGCGGCACGACGACTCTTAGCTTCATAGATCAGGGGCGCGCCGGGAGTAGATAACTGGTTCGCGCGTGAACGATGAGCTTCTGATCTCCCGCTCCGGTGACAGTGACTTTGATGTTTCGCAACCCACTCCTATTATCCGCCCTTACGGGAACGTAGCCGATCGAGTAGCGATTCCGCATGTCTTTGGCGATTTCGCGGCAGATTTCCGGCAGCTCCGAAAGATCTTTGGGAAGATAGGCGACGCCTCCACTGATCGCGGCGAGGCGGCGGAGCAGTCCGGGGTTGCGATCCGGATCCTCCAGATCGAAGACGCCTACTGTATAGATGACGGCGCGGGTTAACTGCACGGCCTCAAGGACATCCTGAAAATTATGGACGCTGGCGTTATCGCCGCCATCGCTGATGAGGATAAGACTCCTCCGTTCCTGCGTGCCCAATTCCAATTGATGTAACCCATCGAGAATGCCGTCGTAGAGTGCGGTCATGCCATCGGCGGTGTCAGTCAACAGGGCTTGGCGCAACGTTTCAGCGTTGTCGCTGAATGTAATCCCCACAGGAAGTCCGCGGCGGACGCGATCGTTGAAGTGAATGACGAACATTTCATCGCGAGGATTACTGGCATCGATGAAGGCGAGCGCGGAATTGACGACTTCCGGGCGCTTCGAACGCATACTGTGGCTGTTATCGACTACCAAGCCGACGGTGATGGGTGTATCTTCACCGCTGAATTGCGAGATAGTTTGCAATTTGCCGTTTTCGTAAATCTGGAAATTTTCTTTTTTCAGGTTCGATTGAAATCCACCTTTTACGGCTTTCACGCTGGCATTTAAGAGGACAAGTTCGGCGTGGGCGGTAAGAGTGAAGGGTGTGTCATTTACGGGCTGAACTACCGGCTGAACAGGCACGGATTGGCCATGAACCACAAGACCTGCGAGAACGAGAATCGATGAAATAGGCCTCATGCCGCATAGTTAGATACCACCGGGCATTTTTTGTTCCAAGTGTCTTTAACTGTAAACTTTGCACATTTAACGGCAACAATTGCTGATTTCACGCGACAGAGAGAAGGGGCCTGTGTGTTGCGAACAACTTAGCGCTTTGGCCCTTCATCTGCATAATCAGGAGTTGTCGAACGTCGGACGATCTTTAGGAGGTAAAAGGAAATGATGAATTCAATACGATTTGCGGTTTTAACGTCTTTGGCGGCAGTGGTGAGCCTGGCTCCCATCGCGAAGGCGGATGAGTGGAACAAGAAAACCATCTTAACAGTCAAGGAGCCGATCCAACTTCCCCAATGTTGCGGCCCAAATATCACGCTCGAACCTGGCACGTATTCATTTAAGTTGCTCGATTCGGCGTCGGATCGCCACATTGTGCAGGTTTTCGACAGCAACGATCACATTATCACAACGATCTTAGCGATCCCGAACTACCGGCTGCGACCCACCGGTAAGACCGAGTTCACGTTCTGGGAAGTCCCGGCTGGCCAGCCGCCTGCAATGCGGGCATGGTTCTACCCTGGTGACAACTTCGGACAGGAATTCGCATATCCGAAGAACATGTCTGCACAGATCGCTTCGGTCGCAAACGTTCCGGTTCCGACTGCAACCGTAGCCTCGGCGGAGGAGTATAAGACTGCCCCTGTGACGGCGACAGATCAGACTGGAGCCACTGCCACGCTGGATGCGAGCACGTATACTGCTCCGGCACCGGCACCGACGCCGACTCCTGTTGCTGTCGAAACAACGACGGAAGTCGCTGTAGCGGCACCGGCTCCTGAGCCGACTCCGGCCCCCGCGCCGCAGCCTGCGGAAGTTCCGCAGGAATTGCCGCACACCGCGTCTGCCGTTCCTTTGATCGGACTGATCGGACTGGTATCGATGCTGGCCTTCTTTGCAGTTCGCCCGGCGCGCACTCGCTAGAAGCGGTTTCGGTTACCTTACCTCAAGAGGCGGGAGCTTAAAAGCTCCCGCCTCTTTTTCATTTGAGATGTCCAATATTCGTCACTTGACGGCGATTTTCGTCACTTAAATATCGTAGTAAAGCGCGAATTCGTAGGGATGGGGACGTAAACGGATGGCATCCGCTTCGCTCTTTCGCTTGTAGCTGATGAATGTTTCGAGCAGTTCCTCGCTAAACACGTCGCCCTTCAGAAGGAAGGCATGGTCGTCTTCGAGACAACCGAGCGCTTCTTCAAGCGACGAAGGCATAGATGGCACGGCCTTCATTTCCTCAGGCGTCAGATCGTAGATGTCCTTGTCGAGCGATTCGCCGGGATCGGTCTTGTTCAACACGCCGTCGAGACCGGCCATCATCATTGCCGCGAATGCCAGGTACGGATTCGCCGAAGGATCGGGCGGACGGAATTCGACGCGCTTGGCTTTCGGCGACGCCGAATACATCGGGATACGCACGGCGGCCGAGCGATTGCGGCGCGAGTAGGCCAGATTCACGGGAGCTTCGTAACCAGGAACAAGGCGCTTGTAGCTGTTGGTCGTCGGGGCAATGATCGCCGAGAGGGCGCGGGCGTGCTTCAGCAATCCGCCAATATAATGTAGAGCCATTTGGCTAAGGCCGGCGTACATGTCGCCCGCAAACAGAGGATTTTTGCCGTTCCAGAGGCTCTGATGGGTGTGCATGCCGCTGCCGTTATCGCCAAAAAGAGGCTTCGGCATGAAGGTGACGCTCTTGCCGTACTGATACGCCACGTTGCGGATGACATATTTATAGAGCATCATGTTGTCGGCCGATTTGAGCAGCGTGTCGAAGCGCTGATCGATTTCGCACTGGCCGGCGGTGGCGACTTCGTGATGATGGCACTCGATATCGAGCCCGACCTTAATCATGGTCTCGACCATCTCCGCGCGCAGGTCCTGATAATGATCTGTCGGTGGAACGGGGAAATAGCCCTCCTTAAAACGAGGGCGGTAGCCGAGATTGTTGTGCTCCCGGCCGGAGTTCCAGCGGCCTTCTTCGGCATCGATGAAGTAGTAGCCGGAGTGGGCGTTCTGATCGAAGCGGACGTTATCGAAAATGAAGAACTCGGCTTCGGCGCCGAAGTACGCGGTGTCGGCGATGCCGGAATTTTTGAGATAGAGCTCGGCTTTCTGCGCGATCCAGCGGGGGTCGCGATCGTAGTGTTGACGTGTGATGGGATCGATGACGTCGCAGACCATGACCAACGTTTTAGTTTCGTAGAAAGGATCAATGACTGCCGTCGAAGGGTCCGGGATCAACAGCATGTCGCTTTCATTGATCGCGGCCCAACCGCGGATGCTGGAGCCGTCGATACCGAAGCCTTCTTCGAAGGTGTCTTCCTTCAATTGGCTGATGGGGTATGAGATGTGCTGCTGCAATCCCGGCAGGTCAGTAAATCGCAAATCCAATTGCTTGGCGTCATGCTTCTTTGCATACTCCAAGACGTCTTTCGGGCTTCGTCCGGCTGTGCTCATCACTACATAATACTTGAGTGCCCGGCGGCTTGCCTGATAAAAATTTTGAATGGGTTCGATAAACACGCAGAGGGTGCGTTAGTGTAGTGAATTGGAACAGATCGATATTAATTGGGGCCTGGCGCCGGCCTTTTACTCCGTCAGTGAACTGACGGGCGCGATTCGCGGGCTGCTGACCGACCATTTCTCAGACATCTGGGTAGCGGGCGAAATTTCCGGGACGCGCGTTCCGGCGAGCGGGCACTATTACTTCACCCTGAAGGACGAAGGGGCGCAGTTGAAATCGGTCTGCTATAAAATGACCGCGCGCTATTTAAAATTCAAACCGCAGGATGGCATCGCGGTGTTGGCGCGGGGGCGTATCGATATGTACGATGCGCGGGGCGAAGTGCAGTTTGTGGTGGAGGCGATCGAGCCGCAAGGACACGGCGCGCTGCAACTGGCGTTCGAACAATTGAAGAAAAAACTGGCTTCCGAAGGGCTGTTCGAGAGCGCGCGAAAACGGCCTCTTCCGGCCCTGCCTGCAAGGATCGGCATTGTCACTTCGCCGACGGGAGCTGTCATCCGCGATATTTTGCAGATTCTCGAACGGAGATTCCCGGGGCGTCATGTGCGTATTTACCCGGCGCAGGTGCAGGGCGAAGGCGCCATGGAGCAGGTGGTCGCGGGGCTCGAATATTTCAGCCGGTCGAAGTGGGCGGAGGTGGTGATCGTCGCGCGGGGAGGCGGGTCACTGGAGGATTTATGGACGTTCAACGAAGAGCGGGTGGCGCGAGCGATTGTGGGATGCGCGGTGCCTGTGATCTCCGCGATCGGGCACGAGACTGATTTCACGATTGCCGATTTTGTGGCCGATTTACGGGCTCCCACGCCATCGGCGGCTGCGGAACTGGTGATTCGCACCAGGCAGAGTCTGTTCGAGCTGCTCGATTCGTCGACGAGCAAGCTGACGCAGACGGCGCGGCTCGCGATCGCGATGAGGGCGCGCGCATTGCATCGGATTTCGGTCGACCGGGCGACGCTGCATCGCGCGATTGGGCGGCGCATGCAACGGATCGATGAGCTGGAGTATCGGGTGCGGGAGCTGGTTCGCGCACTGCTCAACCGGCGCAAGAAAGCGCTGGAGCGAAACGGTTCGAGGTTGGCGCAACTAGATGTGCGATTGAAGTTCGCGGCGGCGCGTAGAAGGATCGAAGCGTCTGATGTGAAATTGCAACATGCAATACGGCTGCGGCTGGGAGGCGCGCGGGGCAACCTGTCTCCGCTCGCAGCGCATCTGGCGCAGTTGAGCCCGTTAAAGATTCTCGAGCGCGGCTATGCGATTGTAGAAAATAACGGGAAAATCGTAAAAGCTCCCATCGACGCGCCTGTCGACTCGGAAGTGAAAATCCGTATCGCGCAAGGACATCTGCGCGGACGAATTCTGTAAAGATCTTAATTCCGCGATCCCAAATTATCCTTGACAAGTATTTCATCCAGGCATACTATTGATGAAATTATTCTCTGTCGAGTAACCTCGCGTCTTGTGAGCCGCAATTTGTAAGGGGCATTGCAACTCATCGACTCGTTCGCTGTTGAGTAAAGGGGAGGGGTATGAAAAGCAATAACACATTTAGAGGGATACGTGTCGCCATACTTTTGGCGGCGCTTTTAGTTTCCTGCCTTGGCTTATGGGGACAGGCTACAACCACCAGCTCGATTATCGGACTGGTGACAGATTCGACGCAGGCGGCAATTCCCGGCGCGGAAGTGACGCTCACGGATCTGGGGACGAAGATAGCTCATACGGTGACTACCAATGAATCCGGGCGGTATATTTTCCCCACTCTGGATCCGGGCACTTATAGTATTACGGTCATCAAACAGGGTTTCGCGAAGTCCGAAATTCCGTCGCAAGTGGTGGAGGTTAGTTCCACTCTTACCCTGAATTTCAAGATGGAATTAGGTACCTCTTCGACGACGGTGGAAGTACGGGCAGTCACAGGCGCGGAGTTGCAGACTACCAATGCAGCGGTAGGAACGACGATTAACGGGTCGGCTCTGGAGTCCCTGCCGAATTTCGGCCGCGATGTGACCACGCTTTCCGTGATTCAACCCGGCACGACGCTGGGCGGATTCACGGCGGGAGCGTATTCGGATCAGAACTCTTACACACTTGACGGAGGCAACAACTCCGACGACATGGGCGGCAACGTCACTGGCTACGTGACCAACTTCACGGGTCTAGGTGGGACGCAGACCAACGGGAATCCTTCAGGCGTGATGCCGACGCCGGTGGAAAGTATCGAAGAAATCAAGGTCAATTCTTTTAACCAGACGGCCGATTTCAATGCCTCGATCGGCGGCCAGGTGGTGATGGCGACCAAGCGCGGAACGAATCAGTTCCACGGATCGGCCTACGGTTACTACTTCGATACGGCCCTCGGAGCGGCCAATTCCTGGGCCAACGACCATACTCCGGACAAGGCTATTGGCTTGCCCTACACTCCAATTGTTTCCAACCACCGCGATCGCTTCGGCTTCTCGATCGGCGGCCCGATTACAACCAAGAAGTTTCTTGGCGGAAAGACCTACTTCTTCTTCAACCTGGAAGATCTTCGCTTCCCGAATGCCTCCAATTACGAACATGTAACACCGACTGCTCTGTTTCGGGCCGGCGTGATTCAGGTGCCGAATGCGGCGGGAACGTATGTGCCGTATAACCTGAATCCGAATCCGGTCATTCTGAACGGCGTTACCTATCCCACGGCGATCTGCCCTGGAGGCGGCTGCGATCCGCGCGGGATTGGTCTGAATCCGGTCGTGAATCAGATCTGGAGCAAGTACATGCCGCCGCCCAACGATCCGCTTTATGGCACGGCCCCTGCCGACGGTTACAACGTGGAGGGTTATCTCTCGACCATCCGCGCTCCACTGACGTCGAACAATTATGTCGGCCGCATCGATCATGACTTCAACGACAAATGGCGCTTCTATTCCACTTACCGTGACCAACGGCTGATCAGCTTGACGACGAACCAGGTAGATATCGGCGGCGCGATTGGGAGCGATAAGTTTGGTGCGCCGACGGCGCTTGCTCCCCGCAACCAGATCCCCGATTATTTCGTGACCGGTCTCACTACGAACATTTCGCCGACAGTGACCAACACATTCGTATTTAATTACATCCGCAACTTCTGGCAGTGGGCGAGCGACAGCTCCGCGCAGGTTCCGGGCACGGGCTTGGGCGGCGCGCTCGAAATCGGCGGTGAAGTGGCCAACGGGCTGATCCCGTTCAACGTGAACACGCAGAGTGTCCGGCAGCGTTTCTGGGATGGTCAGGACAAGATCTACAAGGACGATGTCACCATCATTAAAGGCAACCACCTGGTGCAGGTGGGCGGCTCTTATCAGCGCAACTTCGATTACCACACCCGCACGGATAATGGAGGCGGCATTAACAACGCCGTGGTGTATCAGAGCACGAGCGCGGGAATCAATTTTTCGAGTTCGCCCTATATTCCAGCGACGGTGCCAAGCAGCCAGTACAGCACCTATGAAACGCTCTATTCTGAAGCGCTGGGATTTGTCAGTCAGCCGCAGGTAGCTTACACTCGCAGCGGAGCGAATCTCGCGCTTCAGCCGCTCGGAAGCACGGCATTCGACAAGAGCATCATTCCGACTTACAACGAGTACGTCAGCGACACCTGGCATATGAAGCCGACCTTTACGCTGATCTACGGCTTGGGTTACACCATCGAAATGCCGCCTTATGAAATCGACGGCAAGCAAATCGTGGCGGTGGATCAAAGCGGGCAGCCGATCAGCTCTGCCAACTACTTCGCGGAGAAGCAAACGCAGGCTTTACAGGGCCAGTCCTACGATCCGCTTCTGGGTTTCGCCGGGGTGCGCACGATTGGGACGGGACTGAAATACCCGTATAACCCGGTTTATAACGAATTCAGCCCGCGCTTGGCGTTTGCCTGGAATCCGAACTTCGATTCGGGAATTCTCGGCACGGTACTGGGGCATGGCAAGACAGTTCTTCGCGGCGGCTATGGCCGCATTTACGGCCGGCTGAATGGAGTCGCTCTGGTTCTCACCCCGCTGCTGGGCGTCGGTCTGATTCAAGCGGTAACCTGCCAGGGTCCCAGTATGACCGGACAGTGCCTGGGAAATAATGGCGTGACGCCGGCAAATGTGTTCCGCGCCGGAGTCGACGGGGCCAATGCGCCGCTCCCGGCGCCGGCGCCGACATTGCCGCAGCCGTTTTACCCGGGTGTAAATGGCAACGCGACTGCGGGCGACGCCGAAACTCTCGACCCCAACTACCGGCCGGAAACAACGGACAACGTCACCCTGACGATCCAGCGCGAGGTCAGCCGTAATTCGACGATTGAAGTGGGATATATCGGAAGAAAGATTCGTAACGAGGGGCAGATGCTGAACCTCGACGCCGTGCCGACGATGATGACGCTGAACGGCCAGCAGTTTTCCTCGGCGTTCGCCAACATGTACATTTCGCTATGCGGCCTGGGTCCCACTTGCGCCAACAACAGCCCCAGTTCCATCGCCGCGCAGCCCTTCATCGAATCTGCTCTCGGCGGAGCAAATTCCGCTTACTGCTCAGCCTATGCAAGCTGCACGCAGGCGCTGCTAGCCAACAGCAAGTCGCTGATCGCCGGCGATCAGGTTTCGGATCTTTGGCTCGCCATGAGCAAGGCTTCCTCCTGGACGCTGGGCCGCACCACGATCAGCGGACCGCTGACCGCCGGCGGTACGGGCCAATTGACTGGTGCGGGCTTGCTTGCCTCCAACGGCTTTGGCAGCTACAACGCCATGTTCGTCACCTACCGGATGAAGGAATACCATGGCCTTTCGTTCACGTCGAACTTCACCTGGAGCCGGGCGCTAGGTACTGCCACGGTGGCGCAGTCCTCCAGTGACTACACGGCACTCAATCCCTTCAACATGCAAGCGAGTTACGGACCCCAGTCCTACGATATTCCCTTAATCTTTAACTTTGCGGCTTACTACCGGCCCGATGTGTACAGGACACAGAAGGGAATCATCGGACATATCGCCGGCGGATGGACCATCTCTCCGCTGTTCACCGCGCAGAGTGGCTCGCCGATCGGCGTCGGTATAATCGAGGGAAGCTGCGGCGTTGGCGCAGGCTGCCAGGCCTTCGGCGAAGTAGCGGATAGTGCTTCAGCGTTCGGCCCGGTAAATGAAAACGCGGTCTTAAACTCGAAGTTTACCGGCGGCAACAGCGCGAATTATAACGTCGCCGGCTCGGGAGGCGTCGGGACGAACAACTCGCAGGGGATCAACGTATTCGGCAATCCCGCGGCGGTTTATTCTGAGTTCAGAAGGTGCATCGTCGGCTACGATACAAGCTGCGGCGGTGACGGCAATCTGCGGAATCTGCCCACTTGGAACGTCGATGCTCAGGCGCTCAAAACGATCGGCATCTGGAAGGAAGGCAAGGTGGGCGCGACGCTCAGCCTGCAAGTCACCAACGTATTGAACCACGTGCAGCCGGGTACTCCCTCGCTGTCGATCACGGCTCCAACCACTTTTGGCCGCATTACGACTGTAGCCAACACGCCTCGCAACATGGAGATCGGCATTCGCGTCTTCTTCTAACGCGAATCGGTAGGCTTCACCCATCGGGGACCGGGAAACCGGTCCCCTTTTCTATTTAATGAGAGTGCCGGGGAACCACTTTCGCCAGGTCGCGATACTTCACCGCAAAATCGAGGCAAGCGCCGGTCTCCAGTTGTCCGGTATGCGCACGGTAAAACTCCTGCCAGGGTGAGTCGTTCGTCAACTCTACCGGCTTCAGCGCATTCCGACGCCGTTCTATTTCTTCGTCGCTCAGAAGTACATCCACCCGTCGATTCCGCAGGTCGACCTTGATACGATCCCCGGTTTCCAAAATCGCCAGATTACCGCCGGCCGCCGCTTCCGGCGAAGCGTTCAGGATGGAAGGACTCTCCGAAGTGCCGCTCTGGCGGCCGTCGCCCATGCACGGCAGCATTCTCACGCCCGCCTGAAGCAGATAACCCGGAGGCGTCATATTCACCACTTCGGCCGATCCTGGATACCCAATGGGACCCGCGCCCCTGATCACCAGCATGCAGGTTTCATCGATGCCGAGCGCGGGGTCGTCGATGCGACGGCGGTAATCCTCCGGTCCGTCAAACACGATGGCGCGCGCGGTAAAGCAATCCTCCGCGCCGGGCTCCGACAGGTAGCGGCGGCGGAAATCGTCGCTGATAACGGAGGTCTTGATCAACGCCGAGTGGAACAAATTGCCCGAAACAACCAGCAATCCGGCGTGTTCCTTGAGCGGCGCCGCATACTCCAGAATGATCCTGTGATCGAGGCTGCGGGAGTCCGCGCAATTTTCGCCGATCGATTTCCCCGTAACCGTCAGTGCGTCCGTGTGAATTTTCCGGGCCTGCATCAGTTCGCCGATCACCGCCGACACTCCGCCCGCGCGATGATACCCTTCGCCGAGGAAGTAACCTGCCGGGGCCACGTTGACCAGCAGATGGATCTCATGACCGATCTGTTCCCAATCATCGATGCTCAGTTCGACACCGGCGTGTCGCGCGATCGCAGTAATGTGCGGCGGGCAATTGGTCGAGCCGCCGATGGCCGAATTAACGACAATCGCATTTTCGAACGCGGCCCGTGTCAGAATCCGGCTGGGAGTCAGATCCTCATGCACCATGGCGACAATGCGCTTCCCGGTTTCGTATGCCATCTTGGCCCGTTCTGAATAGGGAGCAGGGATGGTCGCGCAACCCGGCAACGACATTCCGAGCGCCTCCGCCAGCGAGTTCATCGAGAGCGCGGTGCCCATCGTGTTGCAATGTCCCGCGCTGGGAATGGTGCGCACCACGCGATCCACTAGTTCCCCGACGTCGATCCGTCCCGCCGCGACCAGGCGCCTCGCTTCCCATAGCACTGACCCGGAGCCGGCCAGTTTCCCCTCAATGTAGCTGTCGAGCATAGGCCCGCCGGAGAGCACAATCGCCGGCAGATTCACCGTCGCCGCAGCCATGATGCACGCAGGCGTGGTTTTATCGCAGCCGGTCGTCAGGACCACGCCATCAAAAGGATAGCCGACTAAAATTTCCACCAGGCCGAGATAAGCTAGGTTCCGGTCGAGCGCTGCTGTCGGACGCCGGCAGGACTCCTGGATCGGGTGAACCGGAAACTCAAACGGGATGCCGCCCGCGTCGCGAATGCCGTCCTTCACCCGTGCGGCGAGCGCGACGTGAATCCGGTTACAGGGCGAAAGATCGCTGCCGGTTTGCGCGATTCCGATCACCGGCCGCGCGGACTGCAACTCGTCCCGCGTGATTCCGTAGTTGTAGAACCGCTCGATATAAATGGCCGTTTCGCCGGGATCTTCTCGGTCGTTGAACCAAATCTCACTGCGCAGGCGCTTGTCGGTGCTCATAGGTCTCTTCTAAAGATAGACAATAGCGGAATGAGATTCTTACTACTATTAAGCAGCATGAGCATCCTGCTGGCGCAGACTGGCAACCCTGCGATTCGCGTCATCGCCTTCGGCGCGCATCCCGACGATTGCGACATCCGTGCCGCGGGAACAGCCGCGCTGCTGCATGCCGCCGGAGCGGCGGTGAAATTTGTCGCGGTGACGAATGGCGACGCCGGTCATCAGACCATGAAGGGCGCCGCGCTGGCCGCGCGCAGGAACGCGGAGATGAAGGAATCGGCACGGCGCCTGGGGATCGAGTACGAGGTGCTCGACAATCACGACGGGGAACTGCTGCCGACGCTCGAGGTGCGGCGGCAGATTATTCGCGCGATCCGGGATTGGAAGGCCGACGTCGTACTCGCGCCGCGGCCCAACGATTATCATCCCGACCATCGCTACACCGGCGTGCTGGTTCAGGATGCCGCGTACATGGTGGTGGTGCCCAACATCGTTCCGGAAGTGCCGGCGCTGCGGAAGAACCCGGTGTTCCTCTATTTCGAGGACAACTTTCAGCGCCCCAATCCATTTCGGCCCGATATTGCGGTCGATATCGATTCGGTCATCGACAAGAAAATCGACGCGTTCGATTCTCACGTATCGCAATTCTACGAATGGCTGCCCTGGGTGGATGGGAAACTGGCGGAAGTGCCGGCAGGTCCGGAGGAGCGCAAAGCATGGCTGAAGCGAACCCGGACTCACGAAATGAGCCCGCAGGTCCGCGCATCGCTCATCAAATGGTACGGCCCCGAAAAAGGCGGCACGGCAAAATATTACGAAGCTTTCGAGATTTGCGAATACGGCGTCCAACCCGACGAATCCCGCATCCGCCAGTTGTTCCCGATGCTTCGCTAGGCTTAGACGGAACTTTATTGGTCGAACTTCGTCTCTTAGACAAATGAGCAGGATACTTGCGTCTTTTCTTCTGACTGCCCTTGCAACGCTGGCTGCCGATATCTCCGGCGACTGGGAATTGTCCGCCAAGGTGCTCGGCGATACCATCTATGCACGCACCACGTTAAAGGCCGACGGCAATAAACTCACCGGCAGCTTGAATGAGCTGAAACTGGAAGGCTCGATCGACGCCGCCAAACTTACCTTCGCCGCGACGCGTCCCAACGGCGAGGCATTCGGCACCTTCGAAGGCATCATTTATGGCGATGAGATCCGCGGCACGGCTCTGTGGAACAAGACGGAAAAGGTCGAATGGATCGCCAAGCGGCCCTTGCCCGCGCCGGCCACACCTCGCACGCTCGATTTCGAGCCGAAGGAGTTCTATCGCCTGTTCTCCGACGCCATTCCACCGGTACTGCACGTCTTCCCCGGCGATACCGTTCGCACGTGGACCGTCGATGCGGGCGGCGTCGACCCCAAAGGCGTGCGGCGATCCCAAGGAGGTAATCCTGAAACCGGTCCTTTTTATATAGAAGGTGCATTCCCGGGCGACACGCTGGTGGTGAAGTTAACCAAGCTTCGGCTTAATCGGAACTCGGCCCAAAGCGGCGACCGGATCGCCGGCTCGGCGCTCAATCCCGGCTACGTCGACGACAATAAATATAAGGATGATTTCGATAGCAACTGGATCATCGATTCCGATAAAGGCGTGGCACGCCTGAAAAATCCCAGCGATCATCTGAAGAATTACACAGTGAAACTTCAGCCCATGATGGGATGCATCGCGGTCGCTCCTCCGGCGCATCAAGCAATGCGCACCGGCTTCCTCGGTTCCTACGGAGGCAACATGGATTACAACCAGATGCGCGAAGGCGCCACGCTTTATCTGCCGGTCTATGCACCTGGCGCTCTGCTCTTCATTGGCGATGGCCACGCCGCGCAAGGCGACGGTGAATTGACCGGCGACGCGCTCGAAACGTCCATGCAGGTGGAATTCAAGGTCAACCTGATTAAAGGGGAAGCGATGGGAGGGCCGCGGGCGGAAAACGACGAATATCTTATGTCGCTGGGGATCGGCAATTCGCTCGAGGACGCGCTCCAAATGGCCACCACGCGGCTTGCTAACTGGCTGCAAAAGGATTACAAACTGGAACCGAACGAAGCGGCGATCGTGCTGGGCACGGCAATGCGTTACGATATCGCTGAAGTGGTGGATCCGTTGGTGCACATCGTCGCGAAGGTTCGCAAAGACGCGCTCGCGGGCATAAAATAATCGCTTCCTGACGCGCGGTACCGCCGATAGATTAATTAGTGAGAAGTGCCGAGTGAGAAATGCCGAACTGGAAAAGCAGGCTGATTTCGACTTATCCAGCCGCGCCGTACAGGGGGTATTCACATATCTCGTATGCGTGATAGTACTCTACTTCACGTCCCCTTATCCTCGGGATTTCCCCTGGTTCTTTGGGCTGGTGGCCAGCGTGACATGCCTGTCCAGCATTCTACGCGGCATCCTGATCTGGCAGAAGAAGCGCATTTATGCGTGGAGCCGGCGTGTGTGGCAGAGGGGGTTTTTCCTCGCGCTGCAAGGGGCGGGCGGAGCGTGGGGCCTGATGATGTGCCTGTCCGTCGCACACTATGGATTCCAAAGTTGGACCACACTGATCATCATGATCCTGTCATCGGCCAACGCGTTTGGAACCACTATCGTGATGGTGTCCCGGCTGCGATGGCTAATGATGCACGTCCTGCTGCTGGTAGGTCCGACGGTAGTCGTTTGCTTCTGGATCGGTGGCACCCAGGCAATATCGGTGGGCGCGCTGGCCGCGGTGATGATCGCCTTTATCCTGCGCCAGGGCAAGGATCTGCATTCCTCTTACTGGGAGACGATCGAGAGCCGGGCATTTGAGCGGGACCGGTCGTTAGCGCTCGAAAATGCCATCCGCCGGGCCGAAGCGTCGAATCGCGCGAAGAGCGAATTTCTCGCCAACATGAGCCACGAGATCCGCACGCCGATGAATGCGATTCTCGGGATGACAAGTCTGACGCTCGATACCGAATTAAGTACTGAACAGCGCGAATGGCTGGACACGGTGAAGGCGGCAGGCACCAGCCTGCTGGCGATTCTTAACGACATTCTGGATCTGTCCAAGATCGACGCCGGCAAGCTGGAAATCGAAGAGATCCCGTTCTCCTTGCGGTCCTTGCTCGAAGAGGCGCGCCGCACTTTCTCGTTTCAAGCGGAACAAAAGGGACTGCGCCTGGAATGCAGCGCCGATCGCGCGGCGCCCGATTCCTGGTTGGGCGACCCTGGCCGGCTGCGCCAGGTGTTGCTCAATCTGATCGGAAACGCCATGAAATTCACCGAATCGGGAAGCGTCACGGCCCATGCTTCGGCGCTCGAAAGCAATGGATATTTCGCGTTGAGGTTTGAAGTGAAGGACACCGGCATCGGGATTCCGCCGGAGAAGCAGGCGCAGATTTTCGAGGCGTTTTCGCAAGTCGACGGATCCATCACCCGGCGATTTGGAGGCACCGGTCTGGGGTTGACGATCTGCACCCGTCTGGTCGAGCGCATGGGCGGAACCATCAGCGTGAGAAGCGCGCCTGGAGAGGGCAGCACTTTCGTGTTTACCGTCCTCGCGGAGCGAATAGACGGCAAGGTGCAGGCGCTCCCGAGTGACGCGCTCACGACGACATTGACTCCCTTGCGCATTCTGGTGGCGGAGGATCATGCCGTCAATCAGACCGTGGTGTTACGGATGCTGGAGCGTGCCGGTCATACCGTCGCGATTGCCGGAAACGGGCAAGTCGCAGTGGAAATGCACTCCTCCGGCGAGTTCGATATGATCCTGATGGACGTCCACATGCCGGTTTTGGACGGTTTCGAAGCGACGGCAAGAATCCGCGAAATAGATCGCGAAAAGGGCGTTCATACGCCGGTGATCGCGCTCACCGCGAGTGCCATGTCCGGGGATCGGGAGCACTGCCTTGCCGCCGGAATGGATGGTTATATTACAAAGCCTGTAAACCGGGATGCGCTGCTCGAAACAATCGCCCAATTCACACCTCGTTCAGACCCGCCGGAGCCGCCGTGCTATACTGATCTCGTATATCGAAAGTAAATCCGCTTCCTTCCCTCGTTCGATGCTGTTCTTGCAAGGCTCGCTGATTCTTTCCCCCGAAAGATTGAATGAAAACTTTTTCTGAATTTCCTGTATCCGCCGTTTTGCAAGCGAACCTCGCCCAAAATAGCTTTGTAACCCCCACGCCTGTGCAATCGCAATCGATTCCGCCGGCGCTCGAAGGGCGAGACGTCGTGGCAACGGCGCAAACTGGAACGGGCAAGACGCTGGCATTTGTGCTGCCTCTGCTCGAATCGCTGCTGAAGCAGCCGATTGAAACGGGCGTTAGCGCCGTTATCCTGAGCCCCACCCGTGAGCTGGCCATCCAGATTCACGAAACATTTGTGAAGCTCGCAAAACACACCGGCATTCGCGACGCGGTCGTGGTCGGCGGCATGAGCGAGCATCCGCAGCTTGATTCCATCCGCCGCGGCGCGCGCGTATTGATTGCGACGCCGGGCCGATTGTCCGATTTTATCGAGCGGCGCCTGGTGAAGCTTTCGGGAGCGCGCATTCTGGTGCTGGATGAAGCTGATCGCATGCTCGACATGGGCTTTTTGCCCGGCATCAAAAAAATCATGGCGCTGCTGCCTGCCGAACGTCAGACCATGTTCTTCTCGGCGACCATCGAATCGAGCGTCGCGCATCTGATCAACGCTCACGTGAAGAATCCGGTGCGCATCACCGTCGGTTCGGCAACCAAGCCGGCCGAACACGTCGATTTGCACGTATATGAAGTGGAACAGGACCGTAAAGTCGGCCTCTTGCAGAACATGTTGAAGGACGAGAAAGGTTCGTTCCTCGTTTTCGCTCGCACCAAGCACGGCGCGGACCGCCTGGCGAAGAAGCTCGCGACCGGTGGAGTGAAATCCACCAGCATTCATGGCAATCGCACCCAGAGCCAGCGGAATCGGGCTTTGAAGGGCTTCCAGCAAGGCGAATTTCGCGTTCTTGTCGCCACAGATGTAGCGGCGCGCGGCATTCACGTCGAAGGCATCGCGCATGTGGTGAACTTCGACCTGCCGCAGGTTCCCGAGGATTTCATCCATCGCGTCGGCCGGACCGGACGCGCCGGAGCCCGCGGCACCGCGACCACCTTCGGAACCAAGAGCGAACGCGGCGATATCAAGAAAATCGAGCGCGCGCTGAATATCCGCCTGACGTATCAGTACGCCAATAACGCAGTCCACGCTTAGCATCTCTTGCCCTTCTTTGAGAAGGTGTAAAGCGTTTGTGAAACTTCGGTAAGACAACTCTGGAGCGGGCCAATCGCGTTCTATCATCTGACTGAACGATGATCCAGGGCGCCAGGAAACACCTCGACAGTCTGGCCGTAGCCGCTGGATTGTGCGCGGTCCCATTATCGATCGCCGTCAGCGAAACTTTGCTGACAATTGCCCTGGTGGCGCGCGTAACCGCGCTGATTCGCAATCGCGTGACTCTCGATCTGCCGCGGGTCTGCTGGTTATGGCTTATCTGGGCCGGCCTCGAAGTCGTGAGTTGGCTCCATTCTCCGCAGTTGAGCGCGGGAGCCGGTGAGATGCGCCATCTTCTCTTGCTGGCGGCGATTTTCGTCATCTTGCCGGCCCTGAATCGTGCCGGATGCAAGCGGGCAGTCTGGCGCGGCATCTTCCTCACCTCAACCGCCGGCGCGATCGCACTCATCGTCACCACCGTTACGCGTATCGTCCATTACCGTCCCGAATCCATCGGGGGCGACGCCGCTTTTTATGTTCGTAATGGTGGTTTCCTGCACCACTGGATGATCTACGCAGTCGTAGAGCTTCTTATCTTCGGAGCGCTGCTGGAATTCAGGCTGTTCTATCCGGAAGAACGAAAATGGGCGACGCCGGCCCTCGGCATTCATTGCCTTGCGATTCTCTTCAGCCTCACTCGAGCGCTGTGGCTCGGCTGCTTCCTGATCGTTGGAGTGCACCTTCTCTGGAGGCGTTCGAAGTGGATTCTAGTTCTTCCCATCGTACCCGTCGTAGCCTTCCAGTTAGCCCCGTATGCGGTCCGTTCCCGCGTCATCGATTCGTCTCATGCCGATTACTACTCGAATACCGAGCGGGTACAAATGTGGCACGTCGGCTGGAAAATGGTCCGTGAGCATTCTTTATTGGGTGTCGGCCCTGGGCGTATCGAAGCGTTGTACGCAAGCTACTTGCCGGCCCAGGAAGCGGTGCCCGCCTATCATGGCCACCTGCATAACAATTGTCTTCAGTTAGCCGCGCAGTTCGGCCTCCCGGTTCTGGGCGCGGCCGTGCTCTGGCTGGCGATCCTTCTCAAGGATCTCCTCAAAGCATACCGTCGCGCGCGGAGTCGTGAAGAGCGTTTCCTCTGTCGCAGCGCCTTCCTTGGAATTGGCGGATTTCTGATCGCAGGCATGACGGACTACGCATATGGCCATGCCCTGGGGCTCATTCTGCTTAGCTTCGTCGCGCTTTCCCCGCTGACCGGCGAGTCTCCGGGGATTAGTCGCCAACGATCGCTTTAAAATCCACGTGATTCGGCAGTGTGCCGAACGCGCGCCCCGCGTCTCCGTCCAGTCTGGACGCACAGAACGCATCTGAGATCGCAGGCGGACTGAACCGAATCAAAAGCGACGCCTGTAACGCGATGGCGACGCGCTCGGTAAATCGCCGGGCTTCGGATTCCGCCACGTCAGCGCGAACCCCGCTCACAAATTTTTCAACTCTGGAATCATTCGCCAGCCGAATTTCCGCCAGTACCCGCTCCAGTGCGTCCGGTTCCTTCTTAATCGCGCGCAAAACATCGAGTGCGATCACATTGCCGGAACCTTCCCAGATCGAATTGAGCGGCGCCTCGCGATAAAGCCGCGGCATCGCCGACTCTTCCACGAATCCGTTTCCACCCAGACATTCGAGCGCCTCCGCCACCTGCGCCGGAGTTCGCTTCGATACCCAATATTTCCCCGCCGCGACCGCGAGCCGCGCAAACGTGCGTTCGCCTGCATCACCTTGGTCGAACGCCCGTGCCAGCCTCATCATCAGTACCGTGGCGGCTTCGGATTCGATTGCCAGATCCGCCAGCACGTTCTGCATCAGCGGCTGATCGATCAATTTGCGTCCGAACGCCTGCCGGTGGCGCGCATGATGCAGCGCCTCGATCAATGCGCGCCGCATCAGCGCCGTCGCTCCGATCACGCAATCGAGCCTGGTGTGATGGACCATTTCAATGATCGTCGCCACTCCCCGGCCTTCTTCGCCGATCCGCCGCGCCCAGGCGCCGTGAAACTCCACTTCGCTCGATGCATTGGACCGGTTGCCGAGCTTCGATTTCAATCGCTGTAAATGAAACGCGTTGCGCCGGCCGTCGGGAGTCCAGCGCGGCAGAAAAAAGCAGGAAAGACCGCCGGGCGCCTGCGCCAGCACCAGAAACGCATCGGACATTGGAGCGGAGCAGAACCATTTGTGTCCATCTAGAACATATTCTCCATTGCCGATGGGTTCCGCCCGAGTGCTGTTCGCGCGCACGTCGGAGCCGCCTTGCTTCTCCGTCATCGCCATCCCGATCAGCGCCCCGGTCTTTTGCGTGGCAGGTTGAAACGAAGAATCATAGTGGGTCGAATGAATGCGCGGCTCCCATTCGCGGGCCAACTCGGCGTCGCGCCGAAGCACCGGCACCGACGAATAGGTCATCGATACCGGACAGACGTGTCCGGCTTCACATTCGGACGCGAGCATTGCAGCGGCGGCGCGTGCAATGTGCGCACCCTTGCGCGGATTCGCCCAAGGCGAACTATGCACGCCATGCTCGACCGCGAGCCGCATCATGTTGTGCCAGGCCGGATGAAACTCCACCTCGTCGCGGCGATTGCCGTAGCGGTCGTGCGTATGGAGCACCGGCGGATGCGCGTTGGCGAGCGCCCCGCATTCCAGCATTTCCGCGCTCCCCAACTTGCGGCCATATGCGGCCAGATCGTTCGACGCCCACTCCGCGCCTTCCCGCACCACGGCTTCCCGCAATGCGCGATCGCTGGAAAAAAGATCGATGCCGGCCAGCGGCGGCGGCTGATTCTGAACTTCGTGGTTCACGCAGGGTATTATAGCGGTCCGCAAAACAAGTTAGTAAATTCCGTGCATCTGCGAGCGATTGAGCGTATAGTATATGCAACGCTGGAGGCTGCCACTGCCTGTCCAGCGATCTGTCAACCAACGGGGAGTGTCTACGCGGTGCAGTGTGCGCTTCGATATTTCGCGCTGCCCGTTGTGCTCACAACGGGCTTGCTCTTACTCGGCGGGCCACGCTGCCGTGCGCAGGATCTCGCCCCCGCGAAATCACTGGCGAATATGGATGCGCAAGCCGATCAAATTCCGCCCTATAAGTCGATCACGTTGAAGCAGAAGTATATCTATTCGCTGGAGCAGATGTTCAGCGGTCCCAGCATGATCACGATCCTGGCGCACACAGGCATCGACCAAGCCATGGACAACCCCCACGCCTGGGGCTCGAACGCCCCGTCGTTCGGCATTCGTGCGGCGTCGCTGTTTGGACGGAGCTTTGTGAGAGCCACCATCGGTTCCGGCATTCGCGGACTGGACCATGAGGATCCGCGATATTTTTATTCGCACAAGGCCGATAACTGGGATCGCACCAAGTACGCCATCGTTCATACCTTTAAGGTCTACAATGACGATGGGTCGATGATGCCCGCCTACAGCCGCTTTATCGGAACTTTTGGAATGCCGTTTCTCGCCGAGACTTGGCACCCAGGTGGCTTCAATGCCCCTACCGCACTCCGGTCCGGCGGCATCGGCATCGGCTTGGGCGTCGGAATGACGATTGCGCAGGAGTTTTGGCCCGATGTGAAACATGCGCTGCATCTTGGTCCGGGTGTCTCGGGTCTCATCACGCCGGGTACGGTACATTAACGAAACAATGCGCCGCGCTGCGTATCTATTTTTACAGGAGTCCTGATGCCTTGTTTGCTGCTGCTGTTAACGCTCGCATTTCCGCGAGTTGTGATGGTTGTGATGTTCTTCTTGTCGGATTACCTGCAACGGGCCTATAGCGCAGCCGTGGGTAAAACGAATGCGCTGATTGCCATCATCATCGGCTTCATTTTCCTGCCGCTGACCACCATTGTCTATGCCTGGATTGTGAACTCCCACCAGACTGTGCAAGGCGTCTATCTGGTCGCCATCATCGTTTCGGTCCTGATAGACCTGGGCCTCCTCGGCCACGGCGCGCGCAGCCGCCGCAGCGATTAGTAGCCTGTCGCAGCGAGCGCCGTTAGACACCCGTAAGGGCGGGGATTCCGAGGACAGCTTTAGTTTTTGTAGGGCGGACGCCCTCGTCCGCGCCGGCCCCCACTGGTCCGGCTTTCAAATCCGCATGCCTGTTAGTATGATCAGCATGGGCGGAATTCGAATTATTCGCGCCGGAGAGCTGGATACCAATACTCCTCAGACTCCGGGCATGACGCGCGCGGCCGCCATCACGCATGCCACCGCCGGCGCTTCCAAGCTTTGGGCGGGTACGGTTGTCGTGGAACCGAACGTCAGGACCGCCGCCCACCATCACGGCGAACTCGAAACCGTGTTGTATATCGTCAAAGGTCGAGCTCGTTTTCGCTGGGGCGAAAAACTCGAGTTCGTCGACGAAGCCGGCCCCGGCGACTTCGTTTTTGTTCCTCCGTTCATCCCGCATCAGGAGATTAACGCGCGTCCAGACGAGCCGGTGGAGGCTGTTGTCGTGCGCAGTGGACAGGATCCGATTGTGGTCAATCTCAATATCGAGAGCCCCGAGCCGGCGTCAGCGCCATCTCAACCCACCCCGTTTCACCCGATTCGCGGCAGCGTGAAATAGAACGTCGAGCCTTCGCCCGGTATCGATTCCAGCCAGATTTTCCCGCCCGTCCGCTCGACGATGCGCTGGCATACGGCCAACCCGATACCGGTGCCTTCATACTCGGCTCCATGCAGCCGTTTGAAGATGCCGAAAATCTGCTTGGCGTATTGCGGCTCAATGCCAATCCCGTTGTCCTTCACTGAAAACTTCCAGAACTTGTCGACAGGCGCAGCGTCGATCCACACCTCCGGCACGTTGTCGCCGCAATATTTCAGCGCATTGCCCACCAGGTTCTGAAACAGCAGCACCATGTGGACGGAAGGCGCCGCCACCAATGGCAATTCTCCAATGTGGAATTGGGCGCCCGATTTTCGCACCATCGCTTCCAGATTGCCAAGCGCGGCAGCCAGCGCAACGGCGGCGTCGGACGATTCGCTCTGCCCCGCGGCCGGTCCGGCGCTCACTCGCGAATACGCCATCAAATCCTGCAACAGGCGCTGCATACGCTGCGCGCCGCTCACTGCAAAATCAACATAGGAACGTGCAGTCTCATCAAGGACTCCGGAATATTCCTCTTGCAACAGCTGGGTATAGAGAGAAATCATCCGTAACGGTTCCTGTAGATCATGGCTCGCGGCGTAGGCGAATTGCTCCAGATCGGCGTTGCTGCGTTCCAGCGCCTCGTTCGTGATCCGCAAATCGACTGCGTAGCTCATCTGGTCGTTAATGTCAGTGCACGCGCCCAGCCATCGCACGATCCGGTTGTCCCGGCCGCGAACGGCGACGGCCCGGCAAATGAACCAGCGGTACGTTCCGTCGGCCGCGCGGCGTAAACGGACCTGTGATTCGAACATCTTGCCTGATGCCATCGATTCTTTCCACCGCTCCATGTGCGGCCCCGCATCTTCCGGATGAAGCAGTTCATCCCAGAACAAGCGCTCGCCGGTCGTTTCCCGGTTGGAACTGGTGTACTCTCTCCAGAGCGAATTCGCATATTCGAGGTTCCCATCCGGCTTCGACGACCACACCAGTTGCGGAAACGCAGTGGCCAGGCCCTGAAATCGCTCGTCACTTTCCCGGATCTCTTCCTCGCTGCGCCGTTGGTCGGTGAAATCGGTCAGCGCGCCCACCCACAAGCGCACGGTGTCCTCGTCGTCGAAGACCGGGACGGCGGTGGTCGACATCAGCCGGTATTGCCCATCCTGGCGCCGCATACGGATCTCGGCCGTAAACTTCCTGGAACCGGCAAACCCGCGCTCCCACGCTCGGAATAATTCCATGTCCTCCGGATGAATCGCGTTCCTTGCACTGGATCCCCGGTACTCTTCGAACGTCTGCCCGCTAAACGCTGCCCAGCCCGGCTGCTCCTCCGTGAATTCACCCTTGGAGTTGCTGGTCCAAATGACGTCGCCCATCGCTTCCGCCGCGGCCCGAAAACGCGCCTCGGAGTGGCGCAGACCCTGCTCCGCCCGCTTCCGGTCTGAAATGTCGGCAAAGTAGGCCGCGCGAAATATCGGCTCGCCGGCCCCATTGCGGAAAACGGTCATGTCGGTCACGGCGTGGAAAGATTGGCCATCCTTCCGCCTGTGCAGCGACTCGTAAATCGCATGATCCTCCGTCCGCTGCCGCGCTTCCTCGTAGTTCGATTCTCCGTCCACCAGCTCCGCGAACGGCTTATCGCGAAGCTCCTCCGGCTGGTAGCCGTGCATGCCCGCAAATGCCTGATTCACTTCCAGAATCGTCCGGCCGTCGTCCACCAGAATCGCGACCCCGAATCCGGATTGCTGGAAAATACGATGCCATTTGTCGATTTGGATCTCCTGTGCGCGCCGTTTGCTGATGTCGCGAAATACCAGCACCACGCCCAGCACCTGGTCTCGCCTGTCGCGAATGGGCGCTCCGCTATCGTCGATCGGGTATTCCTGGCCCTGCTTGCCGATCAGGACCGTATGATTCGCCAGGTCGGCGGTCATTCCCGTCCTCAGCACCTTGCTCACGGGACTTTCAACCAGCGCCCGCGTTTCCTCATTCACGATATGAAAAACCTTATCGACCGGCTGCCCTGCGGCATCCTCGAAAGTCCATCCCGTAAGCTCCTGGGCGACGGAATTCATGAGCGTTACCCGGCCCATCTCGTCGGAGGCGATCACCGCGTCTCCGATACTCATCAGCGTGACCTCAAGCTTCTGCTTCGCCTGATCCAGATCCCCCGCCAGTTGTTCGCGCGCCTTTATTCCTCGATCGATGGCCCTTTGCAGGAATAGGGTGACGAAGAACAACCCGGCCAATCCCGCGATGGTGAGCCACAACGCCTGCTTCGCGGATTTCCGGGTAGCCTCCCGCCGCTCGGTCAGCAGTTCTGTTTCGCGATTGGTCATATGCTCCCCCACCGCGCGGATCTGATCCATGGCAATTTTACCGGAGTTATTCAGAACCACCGCCAGCGCCGCGTCCAAGCCCTTTTCCCGGCGAAGAGAAACGGTGAGCCCCAGCTCCGTGAGCTTCTCATCCGAATAACGCCTGAGAAGACTCGCATCCTCCGCCAGAATTCGATCGCCGCCGGCAGCCTCGGTCACCTTGTCGAGTAAACCGGGAATTTCTGCGATTGCCTCGTTATAAGGCGACAAGTAGTCTTCGGAGCCGGTCAACAGGTATCCACGCTGGCCGGTTTCCGCGTCTTTCAATTTCGAAATCAGCGCGTTCGTACTGACCAGAAGCTGCCGGGAATGTAATTCACGGACCATCATTTCCTTCGTCTGGACCCAATTCCAGTAGGAAGAAAAAGCCATCGCCACCAAGACGAGCACCACTAAAATCAATAAGGGCCGATCAAGCCGTCGAGGTAACATGATTGGAGTTGCAGTCTCTTAATTGTATGCTTTCAGAGAAATCCCATTCTGACGTTGGCCAGACCGATGAGATTCAGCACTTCTTGCAATCGGCCGTGCATGATCTGCGTGCCGCCCAGCGCCGGACTGGGATCGCCGCCGAGCTGCTGCTCCAGTCCTCCAGCGATCGGGAACGGGCCGAACTGACCGCGCAAATGTTGCAAGGTCTGTCCCAAACCGAGCAGTTGCTTCTCGGCATCAGCCGCTATACCAACGTATTGGCGCCGGCCCGTTACTCCATCTCGGTTTTCCCCTCCGCCTCCGCCGTCCGATTCGCCCTTGCCAACCTCGATCGCGAAATTCGCCAGACCGGCGCGACTATCACCGTCGGCGATCTTCCCGAGCTTACCGGAGATCGGGACCGCTTGACCGAATTATTCGAACACCTGATTGCCAACTCCCTTAAGTTTCATGGAACCGATCTTCCTACCATCGAAATCCAGGCCCGCCCCGTTCCCGAAGGCTGGCTCTTCTCCCTTAAAGACAACGGCTTGGGGATCCCGAAGAAGTACCGGGACCGGCTTTTCACGGCCTTTCGGAGGCTGCAAGGCGCCGATATCCCGGGCGTTGGATTGGGCCTCGCTATCTCAAAGAAAATCGTAGAAGCGCACGGTGGCCGTATCTGGATTGAGGATCAATCCTCCCCTGGTGTAACCTTTTGTTTTATTTTGCCGTCCGCCGATGGTAATGAACGTGCTTGAGCTGATATCGTGGTAAAGAGTCAAATGATCGTCCCGGCAAATATGACCAGAATTCTACTGGCGGAAGATAACGATGGCGACGTCTTCCTGGTCCGCCGGGCGCTCGAAAAAAGAGGCCTCACCCATGAGCTGGTAGTAGCCCATAATGGTGAGGAGGCTATGATTTGGCTCGATGCCCATACTGGCCAAAATGCCAACCATGAAGATCAGGAGAAGCGCAATCCCATCCCGCAATTGATCCTGCTGGATTTAAACCTTCCCCGCATCGATGGCGGGCAACTTTTGTCACACATACGTAAAAGTGACGCATTTTCCCGCACGCCCGTGATTGTGCTCACCTCCTCTGATTCCCCGAAGGACCGCCAAATGGCCATGGAACTCGGCGCCAACCTCTATTTCCGGAAACCGACCGATTTGGCCTCTTTCATGGATTTGGGCCGCATCGTAGAGGAAACGCTCGAGTCCGGTTGCCACGCCATCTAATCTGGCGGGCTTATCCGAACCCGAGCGTCTCTGCTTTAACCTACTAACTGCTCTTTACCTACCTCGAACGCCACCCCAATACCCTCTGCGGTCGCCTGCGCGGCACGCTTCGTCCGATTCAATTTATCGACTACGGAATCCCGCAGCCCCATGCCTTCGCGCGTCACATAATCCTGGCCTTCGCGTGCTGTCTCCACGATCTTTCTGCGCGTCTTGACTCCAGAACGCGGAGCCATCAGCACACCCGCCGCCACCCCAAGTCCGAGTCCGAAGAAAAAACATCTGGTTTCGCTCATAAAATTCCTCCCTTGGAGTGAATGCAATCGACCGGCCATTGTGCAACACTACTGGCATGGTATTAACCTCCTCCTCTGCTCGCGTCCTCGTTGTCGACGACGATCAGCAGGACCGGCAAAGACTGGCCGCAATTATTTCCGACCTCGGCTATCTTTGTGAAACGGCTGCGGATGGCGAGGCAGCTCTCGAAAAGCTAGACTCAACTCCTTTTGATGTCATCATTTCGGACCTGATGATGCCCCGCATGGACGGGTTTGAATTGCTGCGCACTCTGTTCGACCGCGGCGATCTGACCCCTGCCATTGTCCTTACCGGCGCCGGCAGTATCGACCAAGCCATCTCTATCGTTCACGATCTGCGTGCTTTCTGGTTCCTCGAAAAGCCCGCCCGCCCCGCGCCCCTGGCAACTCTTCTCGAACGCGCCATCCAGCATAAATCGCTGGTTAAGGAGACGGAGCGCCTGCACCGCCAGTTGAGCCAGCAGGGCTACCTGGCCGATCTGATCGGAACCTCGCAGCCCATGCGCGAGGTTTTTTCGCTCATTCAACAGATCGCACCCAGTTCCGCATCGGTCCTGATCACGGGCGAGAGCGGAACCGGCAAGGAACTGGTGGCCAGCGCTATCCATAAGCTCAGCCCCCGTGCCGTCCGTCCTTTTGTCGCCTTGAATTGCGCCGCACTCCCCGAAACATTAATTGAGAGCGAGCTCTTCGGACACGAAAAGGGCGCCTTTACCGGAGCCGTGGGACGCCGCGCCGGTTGTTTCGAGCAGGCCAATCAAGGTACCTTGTTTTTGGATGAAATCGGCGATATGCCGATCGCAATGCAGCCCCGCCTGTTGCGCGCCCTTCAGGAATCCACCATTCGCCGGCTCGGCGCCACCTCGGAGGTTTCCGTCGATGTCCGCGTCCTTGCCGCGACCAATAAATCCCTGCCTGAATTGATTCAAAATAAGTCGTTCCGGGAAGATCTGTTCTACCGCCTCAACGTTTTCCAAATCGATCTCCCGCCCCTGCGCGACCGCAAGGACGATATTTTGCCGCTGGCCGACGCGATCATTCGCGACTTGAATCGCAAACATGATTACCGCGTCACGGACGTTCATCCAGCCGCCCTCCAGCGATTGCAGGAACACTCCTGGCCCGGCAATGTGCGGGAATTGCGCAATGTTCTCGAACGGTCGCTCGTCGTCGCGCGGGAGGGCACTTTGTTGCCCGCCCATCTGGCCCGGACCTTCGGAATATCAGCACCCGTTCAGGCCTCCCCCGATGTGCCTCTGACCAGCGGCAATTCCATTTCTATGGAGGCGGGCCGCCCGCTCAGCGAGGTAGAAAAGGCATACATCCAGTTGACCTTGAAGAGCACCGGCAACAATAAGAAGCGCGCCGCGCAGATTCTTGGCATCAGCCTGCGAACTTTGCACAGCCGCGTAACCGAGTTCGCCGCCGAGGAAGACCTGAAGCGCGAAGGCGCCGTCGGCTAGCGCAGTTCAGATCACCGTTCTTTTCACACAGACTCTGACGCCAAGGGTTATAACCCCGTCCCGTGAGGGCGGGGATTCCGCAGCCTGCCCGTGAAAACAGCCTAATCCTGTGAGAGACCCGTATTTTGTGAGGCGGCTCCACACCCCGATCGCTACTGAGCCGTGACCACAGGGAGCGGAGTCTTCGTAAATAAAAAAAGGACCGCAGCCCGGTACAGCGGCTACGGTCCTGATGAACAGCCCGATCCCTCGCGGCTATTACGCCGCGAAAGCCTGTTTGCGGTTACTACTCGCCCTTCTTGTAAGGAGCCCAACGGTTCAGCGTGTCATACAGCGGTCCCGCAATCCCCGGAGCCGGTAGTTCGCCGCGGAGAATTTCGCGCTGCGACACATGATGTCCATAGACCCGCTCATTGTCTGCATGGTCCGGACGCAACGTTGCGCCTTCGAGCGATACTCCGGCGAAAACACCGCGTGATCGCGACCACGATAGAATTTCAGCGTGCATCATCGCATCCGTTTCGGCCGTGGTAGAGCGGCCAACTGGACCGGCCATGGCGCTCGCGTCTCCGCCGAACGTCATTTTGTCTTTCTCTAAGCTGCCCATGCCGCCGCGATCCTTCACGATAAAGATCAAATCAGTCTCGCCCAGACCAATCTGGAATCCGATGCTGCCGCCTTCCACGATCACCGTCGAGGGTCCGCTCCAGCCCGTGCCATCGCCCGTGCGGCAAGTCAGTACGCCTTTGCCGTACTTGGCGCCGACCACGAAGCCCGCCCGCTTCAGATTCGGAATAATGCCCACGCACTGCGCGTGCTGGAGCAGATCTTCCGGAATCCCTTTGTCGCCCGCGTTCATGATTTCGCCCAGAACCGCACCCGACTCGCGAATTCGCTTCGCGACGTCTTCTGTCCTGTCGTCTGCCTTTACCATAGGCGCGACAAACATCGGCGCGGCCAATAATGCGCTCAAAAATAGACTTTTCATAGTATTTCTCCTTTGTTTCCGTGAAAGTGGGTTAGTTGTTATGCCGCATCTCGCACTGCTGCCCGTGCGGATGAATAACGATCTTGCAGTTGCGAGGCTCTTTTTTCCAACCTCGACCGCGTGGCCCGCCGGGCTCGCAGCAATCGAATGCGGATTGCGGTCTCAGTGACGCCTTGCTTCCGGGCGATTTCTTCCGTGGTCGCTCCGTGCATCTGCTGTTCAAACAGGATTCGTTCCGATGGCCGACAATAGTTAAGGATGCGATGAACATCGATCGCCGCCATATCTATGCCAGTTGGGCTAACAACCTCCGGTAATTCCTGGCTCGGAGCCTCGCGCCGCATTACACGGCGGTAAGCGTTCAAAGCAATGGTGTTCACCCAGGTAACCACCGTCGCTTCGTCCCGGAGCTGATAAAGACGCTCCCAGCCGCGGACCCAGGCTCCCTGCGCGACCTCCATCGCATATTCTCTCTGAGCCCCTCGTGAAAGGAGGAACCGAACCGTCAAGTCAAACCCCTGCTGATAAGCAAGACCGTATCGTTCTCTCGTCATATTTGCCTCTGCCGACTGCCAGAATGCTTCATGGCGTTTTGCAAGGCACTTCACATGCCACAGTCACAGGTGCTTTTAAATCAAGGGCTCGCGAATGAAATTCACAAATCGTACGCAACTTTTACGGGTCTGCTGCAAGCTTTGCACGGACGGATGTCAATATTCGACTTTATTTTCTATATTCAAATGTATGGCGGTTCGCTTGCCTGTTCAAAGTGCATGAGACTCGACTTCGTAGTTTGCCTCAGCATCCTTCTCGCAGTCCTGTTCATCGGCACCACGGGAGCTTTCTTTCTCTACGTCCCGGGGTTGGCGCTCTTGACCACTGTGACTCTTATTCTTGGACTTAGCCTGATGTACGTTCTAGGTTTGATCACCGGCAGCAGGTGGCGGAGATGGTCTCTGTTCCAGCACCGGTCCACGCCTAAACTTTCGGCCATTAGATAGTACCGAACGGACATATCTACTATGACGGCACTCACTACATTTTTCAAAACATCGGAAACTTCTCTCGGAGTTTTTTACCCGACCGGCTACATAATTGCCACCTTTCCAACTTTCACCGCCAGCGAAAAAGCTGCGCAGGCTTTGCGGGGCTCCGGTTTTAGTGAAGATGAAGTGATGGCGCTTCCCGCCACTGAAATTCTGAAGTTCTTCGAAGAGTTTCGCTCCCGCGCAGGCTTGTGGTCTGGCGTGATGACGATGCTTTCGCGAGCCTTCGGTACGGAACAGGTCTTCGCCGATAACGACGTGGAGCATGCCCGGGCCGGCGCCGGTTTCCTCGCTGTTTATGCGCCGCTCGAAACCGACAAATCACGGGTCCAAGCTCTGGTCACGCCATTTGAGCCGGTCGCTATGCACTGGTATGAATCCGGCGGCGTCGAAAGTCTGGTGTGATAGTCATTCAGCCAGGGAAAATCACTGTAAATAGACAGTATGTAATCCCGAAAACCTAGCCTTATTTATCATATTTGTCTTTGTTAGCCAGCTGAGTGAAACTTCTTTTCCGATCTCAGTATCTGAGAAAGTGAAGGGAGTTTTCACATGAAAACAATCATTTTGACATCATACTTCTCCTTCCTGTCGGCTGGTCTACTCAGCGCGCAGGAAGTCGCGCCATTCACTGCGAATATCGGTGGCGGCATCACGCAAACGGTCGGCCTTACCGGTAGGAATCTCGATAACGGCTGGAATCTTCAGGGTGCGGTGGGCTTTAACTTAAATGCCTACCTCGGCGCCGTGGTCGAAGCCGAGTATAATGACCTCGGCATTACCGGCGCCGCCGCCAACAACCTGGGGTTTGGCAGCGGCAGTGTCCGGGTGTTTTCGGCAACCATTGATCCTGTCGTCCGCCTCCGTCCGCGGGGCCGCTTTGATCCTTATATCATTGGCGGCGGCGGAATGTATCGCCGTATGGAGCAGTTTAATGCGCCCACCGGGTTTGCCCCGTCCGGCTACAATCCTTTCTTCGGATTCGATACCCCCGGCGTTTCCGCATTCGGCATGAACACCACTTATTCCGTGAACAGGCCTGGATATAACATCGGCGTGGGCGTCGACTTCAGAACGAAATGGCGCACCAAAATTTACGCCGAGGCAAGATACAATCACATCTTCATGCCCTCAGGCGAACACACCGACTTTTTACCGATCACCTTTGGCGTACGCTGGTAGGCTCGGCCTACCGAACGGGGGCGTAGTATCCTTGTCGATACTGCGCCCGTAGCGCGGGCATTCCGTCCGGAGGAACAATATTCAGTTTAATTTTGCGATATTTGCCATCTCGATCCATGTTCGCTGGCGAATATCCCAACACATATTGATTGCGAAGCTCCAGGCCAATCCGCTCGCTGATCTGCGGAAGCTCATTTAAATCATTCACCGGATAGTGTCTGCCGCCGGTTAATTCCGCCAGTTCATTCAGTAGCTTCGGACCATTTACTTCCTCCGGCGGATGCTTTTTCGGAGAATCATCCAGATCGAAAATGCCCATGGCGTAGATCTGCACATCGGATTCCAGCAGCGCGTTTTTGATCTGTCCCACCGAATAGCGGCTGCAATTATCGCCGCCGTCCGATACAATTACGATCGCCTTGCGTGGATTGCTCGCTTTCTTCATCTGCTGGATGGCCATGTGGATTGCGTCCAGCAGCGAAGTCCGCCCCACTGTCCTTGTGTGAACAATGTGCCGGTATAATTCGTCCGCATCGAAAGTGAAGGGAATCGCCAGGTGGGGGCGTTCATTAAACTCCACCAGAAAGAATTCGTCTTCCCGGTTGGCTGTCTTAAAAAATGCCGCCGCCGCTTCCGATGACTTGTGCAGCTTGTTGTGCATGCTCGCGCTCGCGTCGAAGACCAGGCCAATCGACAGCGGAGCATCGTCTTTTGCAAAGTGGGTAACAGGTTGCTCTACGTTATCTTCGTAGATTTGAAAATTTGTCTTGCTCAGATCCGTGACCGAAACTCCCAGGGGAGTCGTGACGTGAACCGGGATCAACACCAGCGACGTATCCACCCGCAGTTGAGCCGCGGGCAAATCGGTCGGTGGTTTGACCGCCACTCGCGTAGCGATCTCCACGTTTTGGAATCCGTCTCCCAGGGAGCAAAACCAGAGAGCCAGTAAAAAGGCGCGCGTCATGAATGGGTGCCAGTATATCACCAGGAGATTTAAAATGTCAGACCCAAAACCATCAGAACCGTACCAGGATCCCCCGGGTCCAGATCCAGATGTGCCCGATTCCGATGAGAATATGCCCGTCTAAGGCTTCTTATCACATGTATTTTGCGAGGTTATGGCCATTTAAGGTTTAGTATGGTAGTATGGCGTTAGTATGGTAAAGGTCACCTTCACACTGGACGAGAAGACGGTGGCCAAGCTGCAAGATGCTTCGCAGCGTCTCTCCAAACCGAAGAGTGAAGTGGTGCGAGAAGCGGTGATTGATTATCACGCGCGGCTGGGAAGGCTAAGCGAAGCGGAGCGAATAAGAATCTTGCGGGCTCTCGATGAACTTGCCCCTCTGGTTCCGGGCCGGACGCGCGCGGACATTGACAGCGAGCTACAAGAGATTGAATTTGCACGGCGATCCGGTGGGCGGCGCACGCCGGTGAAGTGATCTTTCTCGATACATCGGTCCTGATCGAAAGTTTCACCGGCGGCCAACCGTTGCTGAATTCGTTCCGCGCTTTGATCAGGCAGAACGAACGTCTGGCTCTTTCCTCGGTTGTGCTCTACGAGTGGCTGCGCGGACCACGTTTCGCAGAGGAGCTTGCTGTACAGGAAGCCGCATTCCCGAGCGAATCTATCGTCCACTTCAATACGGAAGACGCGACGATTGCCTCACGTCTTTATCGATCGCTCCCGCGGCCGCGAGGACGGGAGGTCGATATTATGATCGCCGCGTGCGCGATCCGGAATGAGGCGGAGTTGTGGACTCTCAACTCCGCTGATTTTGAAGATATTCCCGGACTGCGCCTGCTACGCTAAGTCGAACTTTTCATGGTGCAATAGCGGATCGCTCTTCACCAGAACCGGCCGCCGGAGAATTTCTTCCAGCTCCTCCAGGAACTTGTTCTGATGTGACTTCAACAGCTTAGCGACGTCGGGATGCACGCGCAGCATCACATCTTTGCTATCGACGGTGCGCGCCATTTTACGGGCTTCGGTGAGAATTTCGCTGACAACCGTCTGCACGCTCTTCACATAGCCCGCGCCTTCGCAATGCGGGCAGGGGGAACAAAGCGTCCGCTCGAGCGACTGCTTCACGCGCTTGCGGGTGATGGCGACCAGACCGAAATCGTTGAACTGGAGAATCTTATAGGGAGCGCGATCGGCGCGCATCGCCTCCTCCAGCGCCTGCATTACTTTCTGGCGGTTCTTGCGCTCGTCCATGTCTATGAAATCAATGACGATGATGCCGCCCAGATCCCGTAAACGCGTCTGGCGCACGATTTCCTTAATCGCCTCAGTATTCGTTTTGACGATGGTATCTTCCAGACGATTCGACTTGCCGACGTACTTGCCGGTGTTGACGTCGATCGCCACTAGCGCCTCGGTCTGATTGATGACGATGTAACCGCCGGACTTTAACCACACCTTCGGGCGCAGCGCTTTCTCGAGCTCCGCGGTGACGCCGAAGGCATCGAAAATCGGAGCCTCGCGGGTGTAAAGCTTCACTTTCGGAACTAAGGCCGGCTGAAAGCGCTCGACAAATCGCAGCACGCTTTCATAGTGTTCTTCATTATCGATCCAGATGGCTTTAAAACTGTCGGCGAGTTGATCGCGCAGGATTCGCTGCACGATGTCGAGATCGTGGTGCAGCAGCATGGGCGCGGAACGCTTGTCGGCGCGGGTCTTAATATCCTGCCAGAGATTATAGAGAAACTGCATGTCTCCGGCGATATCCTCTTCACTCCGACCCTCCGCGGCGGTGCGGGTGATGAAGCCGCCCACCGGACCAGGGCGCTTGGCTTGCAAAATGCGCTTCAATCGCAACCGTTCTTCATCGCTGCCGATTTTTCTCGATACGCCCATGTGTTCGAGAGTCGGCATGTAGACCACGTAACGGCCTGGAAGGGCGATGTGCGAAGTAATGCGGGCGCCCTTTTGGCCCAGCGGCTCCTTGGCGATCTGAACGATGATTTCCTGTCCTTCCTTGAGCAAATCAGAAATGGAAGGCTGGCCTTGGGTAGGCCTCGAAACGATCTGCTGTTGCGGGCGAACAAACTCGGGACGAATGGCTTCAGAAGCAGGCGGTTCGGCGAGGTTCTGTTCCGGCTTCGGCGTATCCTGACCCAGCGCGGGACCTCCGGGACCACCGCGGCGGCGGCGGTTGCGGCGCGATCCGCGATGGGGAAAACGACCGCTGCGCTCGCGCACCGAGGCTGTGCCGCTTTCAGGCGCAGGCGCCGATTCGGCTGCTGTTGAAGATTCCTCAGACCCTTCTTCGATCGTGTCGATGCCGTCAATATCGCCTAGAATCATCGCCTGAATATCGCGATCTTCTTCTTCATCTAAGCCGGGCGCGATGGCCGGTCCGCCTTCATTCTCTTCGGCTGCTTCCTCTGCTGCATCTTCTTCTTCGATGGAGGATTCGGCAGGCGCAGCGTCTATTTGCACTTCCTGCGGGGGCTGATGCGCGGCGACGTACTCTTCAGGAAGCGGAGGCGGAGCGATCGGGGCAGCCTCCAAGACGGCCTCGGGTAAGACTTCCCGATGCACGGGCGCGTCCGGCAAGGCGTTTTCAGCGGGATAGTGAATGGGCTCGTCGAATTCTTCGACCGGCTCTGGCTCATGAGCGGGCTCCGCCGAGATCATCTCCTCCAACTCCACGCGGTTCTCTTGGAGCAGAGATACCATCTGCTGCATGCCTGGAGACAGCGCGGCCGGTGGTGTATCCCGGTACTTTCGGAGCGATTCCCCAGGCAGAATCAGGGGCGTGATCTCTTCCGAGGTCTGTTCGGGCAGTAATTCCTCGGACTCCGCCGCGTCCGTTTCCTGGCGTTCGACGGGAGCCGCCGGCTGCCGGAATCCCGAAGGGGGACCGGACTGCCTGTGCTCCGCTCCGCCGGCAGACGCGTATTTCGAATCGGGAAATCCGCGACCTCCGTTTCGGCGGCGGCGCGAGCGGCGTCCACGGCGGTCACCTTGATCGCCGCCTCGGTCACCACCTCGATCAGGCCCGCGATCGCCAGACCTTGGTTCGGACGGAGGAGAGGCAGGGCCTAGAAGTGCGCTGGCGGCAGTTTCGGTCGATTCGGCGACGGGCGCGGGGGCAGGAGGAGCCTGCGGAGGGCGGCGGAATTCCCGACCTTCCCGGTCCCTACCTTCGCGGGGCTCCCGATCTCTGGATTCTCGCGGCGGGCGGTCCTCGCGAAATTCCCGCACGGGACGGTCGTCACGTGATTCGCGGACCGGACGGTCCTCTCGGGACTCTCGCGCAGGACGCTCGTCACGTGACTCTCGCGCGGGGCGCTCGTCCCCGGTCACCTTATCGAAGTCTTCGTGCTCTTCGAGGAAATCGGATACGTAGAGAAACGTATCGCGCTCCAGGCCGAGATCGACGAAGGCCGACTGCATTCCAGGAAGGACACGCGTCACGCGTCCTTTATGAATGCTGCCGGCGAGCGAATATTCATTGGCGCGCTGGAAGTAAACTTCGCACAGTTGATCGTCCTCGATCAGCGCCACTTTGGTCTCGTGCCGATTGGCCGAGATCACTAGTTCCTTGCTCATTCAGGCCTCCTTGCCCGCGTTTATCGCGAGGCGATTGAGGACCTGAGCGCCTATCAGAGGCGGGACATTGCGAAGGCGGTTCGGATCGGAATGGCCGGTCAAAAAACTACCGGAGTGGAGCCGTCCCTCATACACCCCGGCGACAACAAAACATCGCCCGACCAGCACTGCGGAGACGCTTCCCGCGAGGGCCAAAGGACGAGCGCCGCGGCGACCCATCGCTCCCGGAAAACAGCCCCAAAAACTTGTTGTACCGAAACCCGCTTCACGTACCCGCGCCGGCTAACTTGCGCCAGGCCCGGCTAAAAAAATCCCTTAAACTGCTAACTGGCAAATCGCCGGAGCCGCACATTATTTACCAGCCCCAGCATCACAAATACCGACATCGTAATGGATCCGCCCGCACTCATCAACGGCAACGGAATCCCGGTTAGCGGCATTTCGCCCGCCACCATCCCGACATTGACCAGCAGGTGGCACAACAGCAAAGCCGCCACCCCCATACAAATGTACATCCCGGCGCGATCGGGCGCCGTTTGCGCATTTTGCACGATCTGCATCAACAACAAAAAATACAACCCGAGAGCGACCACCACCCCGACAAATCCATGCTCTTCCGCGAACCCGGAAAAGATTAAATCGTTATGTGCCGCCGGGAGGAACCGAAGCTGTGTCTGCGTGCCTTTCGTCAGGCCCGCTCCCCAAATCCCTCCGTGACCAATCGCAATCTTGGATTGGATCACCTGATAACCCGCGCCCCGCGGATCCAAAGACGGATCGCGAAACGTCAGAAACCGCGCCCGCTGATAATCCTTAATCAAATACCAGCCTACCGGCAACGCCAGCGCACAAACCAGCGCGATTCCCGCCACATATTGCCACCTTAGCCCAGCCAGCAAAATCCCAGCCGCCAAAACCGAAAGGCAGGTAATGGCCGTGCCCAAATCCGGCTGATAATACACCAGAATCACCGGGATGGCGACCAAGCCCCCTAATTTCCACAGGTCCCGCAGACTCACCTCGTCGCTTTTCAGCTCCGAGAGATACCTTGCCACCATCAATATTATCACCACTTTGACAAATTCAGAGATCTGAAAACTGAACCCCAGCACAGAGATCCACCGCCGGCCACTAAAGGCGACCCTACCGATCGCTACTGTGGCGATCAATCCGAGCACCGAAAGGCTATATAAGATCGGAACCTGTCCCAGCAAGGTGTGGTAGTCGACCGAGGTGGTGATCCACATGAGTGCGAGGCCGATCAAAATCCAGATGATTTGCTTCCACCATGCGGTATGCCATTTGGTGCCGTGGGTGGCGGAATAAATCTGCATCACACCGAGCGCGGAAATGATGAGGCTGATGATCAGCAGAGGCCAGTCGAGGTCGCGGAAGCTGCGGTAACGAGGCAAAGTCGTCCCCTATTCTATCAGTGTGGATTTGGGGATGGAACTCCGCTCGGCAGAGTCCTAATGGGAAGACGGTTCGGCGAACAAAGATAACTGGGTGGGACCGGGACGCGCCTGACGGGCTTTCTTATCGAAGTACGCCTTAATCACATCGCGCACGATGGGCGCGGAGAAGGCGCCTTTTCCGCCGCCTTCCCAGAGGGCGACCACGACGATTTCCGGGTTTTCACGCGGCGCGAAGCCGACGAACCAGCCGTTATCTCTCATTGCCAGGGCGAGCGCTTTATTGGACTTCGCCAGCTCGTTCGAGATGCGCTGGGCGGTGCCGGTTTTACCGCAGATTTCAAGGCCGGGAATGGCGGCTGAGGCGCCGGTACCGCCTTCATTCACCACGCCGCACATGCCGGAAACGACGGTCGCTACGTTCTCCGGATGAAAATCGGCATGGCGCGGAGGATCGATGCGGGCGTTCTTCACCAGGTGGGGTTTATACCAGATCCCGCCCGAAACCAGGCCTCCCAGCACCGAAGCAAGCTGGATCGGCGTCACCATCACCGCGCCCTGGCCGATGGCGACGGAGATGGTTTCGCCGGCGTACCACTTCTCCCGCTGGGCGCGCAGCTTCCATTTGGGCGACGGCATCAGGCCCTCTTTTTCATTCGGCAAATCTATGCCCGTCTTCTTGCCGATGCCCGCCAGTTGCGCGTATTCGGCGATGCGCTCGATTCCCATGCGGTTTCCAACAGTGAAGAAATAGACGTCGCAGGAGTGAACGATCGCGTGATGCAAATCGACAGTGCCATGCACTTCGTCACATTTAAAAGTGTGTCCGTAAAACGTCGCGCTGCCCGGACAGTACACGGTGTTCGCCGGATCGAGCATTCCGGTCTCTAAGCCGGCAATCGATACGATGGGCTTAAAAGTCGAGCCGGGCGCGAACTGCGCTTGAATCGCCCGATTCATCAAAGGATTATCTGGATTGTCCGTCAGCTCCTTCCAATCGCTTTTGCTGATACGGCGGGTGAAAAGATTAGGATCGAAGGCGGGGCGGCTGACCATGGCGAGCACTTCGCCCGTGCGCGGATCGAGCGCCACCACTGCGCCGCGGCGGCCTTCCATCGATAATTCCGCGACCGCCTGCAAATCCAGATCGAGCGTCAATTGAAGATTCTGCCCGGGCGTGGCCTCCTGGCTTTTCATCTTGGTGCGCTCCCGGCCCAGGCTGTCGACTTCGACCTGGCGCTGGCCGTCGATGCCCATCAGGAGGTCGTTATATTGACGCTCCAGTCCCTCTTTACCGACTTTATCGCCTTGTGAATACTTGGCAAACTCCGTGGTATTGAGCTCCTGGTCGGACACTTCGCCGACGTATCCGATGACGTGCGCGGCCAAACCGCTTTGAGGATAGAGGCGGCTTTGGCTAGAGACCAGCTCCATTTCAGGGAAGGTATCGCGGTCGTTGTGCGATTCGACGAAGGCAAGCTCCGAAGGGGTCAGCTCCTGCTTGATCAGCACGGGAAAATACTTGGGAATATGGCGCGATTCAGCGCGCGCCAGGGGCGTGCGGATCTCCTCAGGAGTCATATTCAAACCGTTGGCGATGGCGGCGATATGCTCCGGCTTCAGCGTTTCCCGCGAGATCCGGAATTCAAACGCGGAATGGTTATCGACGATGATGCGCCCGTCGCGGTCGAGAATTTTTCCGCGTGGGGCGAGCAGGGGAACGGTCTTGATCCGGTTGCGATCGGCCAGTTCGCTGTTAAATTCGCGATCGCGAATTTGCAGCACCCAGAAGCCGCCGATCAGAATCAGAAAAACAGCCACGCTCAAATACTGAAAAACGGCGATGCGACCGAGCGCGAAACGAGTATCGTCTTTGAACAGACGGCTCGGCGTCATTTCCTGCGATTGCCGGCGCTCTGGCTCAACGGGGGGCATGGGATTTTTAACCGGTAATCTTCAGTCTATCCAACAGTTGGAACAGGAACACGGCCACAATCGCGTTGAGGATCGCCAAAACCAGGACCTGCACCACTTCGAACTCCAAGGCTTCGCCCAGCAGCGCGCGCGCCAGCACCCAATAAAGAAGCTGATGAAAGAAGAAAAAGAAGAACGCGAGCACCAGCCGCAGCAGGGGATTGCCTACATCGACCCGGAGGCTTACCGAGGCGGCGAAGTAGCCGACCAGCGTCTTCACGATGCCGAACATTCCCAGCTCATGATGCGAGAGCGAGTCCTGCGCGAGGCCGATCGCCGCGCCGAATAACAGGCCGGCGATGGGCGAGCGCCACATCAGCGAAAAATACACGGTGACCAATAAAGGTAGTTCCAGATACTGAAGGTAAGGAACGAAACGGGAAACGTAGACGCGGAACAAAATCGCCACCAGAGAGATTCCGGTGATCACCGCGACGTTGACCATGGAACTGCGGTCTTTGCGCAAAGGCTCGCGATAACCGTCGGAGAATCCGGTCATGGTTTCGGCTCGGGTTTGGCAGGAGCGTTGTAGTTCGGCGCGCCGTTACTGCGTTCTCCATAGACGTGGTTGGTCTGCTCGCCGAACTTGCGGTATCGTTCTTTGATGCGGTCGGCATCGGTCGAAACGGGGCCGGTCTGTAACGGCTGGGCTACCGTCAGCGGTCCGCCGGAATCGGGCGGAGGGGGCGCGAGCAAATGCACCCCCTGATCCGTGACGGGAGCGTCGGGGATGGGCGCGTGGACTCCTTCGACGATGATCAGCACTTCCTCGAACCCGTTCTTGAAGCCGCTGAGCGAAATGTAAATCTCCTTTTCCGTTTTTCCCTGGCGGACTGTAGTGACTTCGCCGACGGGCCGGCCTTTGGGGAAAATGCGATCGTCGCCGGAGGTGTAGAACCATTCGCCCTGATCGACCTTCTGCTCGTTCTGCACGTGTTCGATTTTGCCGACGCCATCATAGCCTTGGCCTTTGAAAGTTCCATGGACGCGATTGTTTTGCGAAATCACGCCGGCCGCAAAATTCGCGTCGGTGACCAACAGCACCTGTGCCACGGTGGAAAATACGCGCACCACCTTACCGGCAATGCCATCGGGCGTGATTACCGCCATCCCGGGGGCGATGCCGCTGTTGCTCCCGCGATCGATGAACACTTCCTTGGTGCCCACACCGGTGTCGTTTCCGATGATATGGGCGGCGACGGTTTTCGAGGGCGAATGCTCCTGAAAGATGGCCAGAGAGTGAGCGCGGTCCGCGGTAGAAAGCTCCGTGCGGAGATACTGATTCTCCATCTTGACGCGGTCAAGCTCGGCCTTCATGCGCTTGTTGTCATCGCGCACGTCTAACAATACAAAGTAATCGCTAAAAAAATGGCTAACGCCGCTGCGGCTGGTTTCAATCACCCGCGCCATGGGAGTCACGGCGCCCACCGCCCACACGCGAATCAGACGCACATCTCCGTGGGTTCTCACCTGATAGGCGAGCAGCACCAATTGCGCGAGGATCGCCGCTACAAGCACCGAAAGATTGCGGTAACGACTAAGAAAAAACTCCATAAGACATTTTTTCTACTCGATAGCGATTCTCCGCAGCAACTTGAACTCAGTCAACATTTTTCCGGTTCCCAGGACTACCGACGCCAGAGGATCTTCGGCGATCGAGACGGGCAGGCCCGTTTCCTGGCGGATTCGTTTGTCCAGATTCTTGATCAGCGCGCCGCCGCCGGTGAGGACGATGCCACGATCGCTGAGGTCGGCCGAAAGCTCAGGCGGGGTACGTTCGAGGGCCACGCGAATGGCGTTCATGATGGTCGAGATGCACTCCGAGAGCGCTTCCCGAATCTCGCTATCGTCGACTGTGATCGTTTTCGGCACGCCTTCAATCAGGTTACGCCCCTTGATCTCCATCGTCAGCGGCTTGTCCAGCACGTACGCGGAGCCGATCGCGATTTTGACCTTTTCCGCCGTGGTTTCGCCGATCAGCAGGTTGTACTTGCGCTTCATGTACTGCATGATGGCGTCGTCCATTTCATTTCCCGCGACGCGCACGGACCGCGAGTAAACGATGCCGGATAGAGAAATCACCGCGACATCGGTAGTACCGCCGCCGATATCGACCACCATGTTGCCCGATGGCTCCGTAATCGGCAAACCCGCGCCGATGGCCGCCACCATGGCCTGCTCCACCAGATAAACTTCGCTCGCTTTGGCGTGATAGGCGGAATCGATGACGGCGCGCTTTTCCACTTGCGTGATCTCGCTGGGTACGCCGATAATGATGCGCGGATGCACCAGCATCTTGCGGCCGTGCGCCTTCTGAATGAAATAATTCAGCATGCGCTCGGTGACTTTGAAGTCGGCGATGACGCCGTCCTTCATGGGCCGGATCGCCACAATATTGCCCGGCGTGCGCCCCAGCATCTCCTTCGCTTCGCGCCCCACCGCTTCCACTTCGCCGGTTGTTTTGTTGATGGCGACGATGGAGGGCTCGTTCACCACAATACCCTTGCCTTTGGCGAAAACCAGGGTGTTCGCCGTACCGAGATCGATAGCAAGGTCGGAGGAAAAAAGACTGAACAACGACCGCAGATTCATATGAAATTGTCTACTTGGGTACTGCCGGGCCCACCGGGACGCGGTACACCTTATTAAAAATCATGCAAGCTCGCCCGCGTCTTCGTTGTGGGCGACTCACTTTATGAGGTGGGGTCCTAAGCGCCCAATCTGAACAGTACCACAGCGGCCAAGTCTCGGCAAGATTTTGTTTTATTTTCAGTGGACTACACTAGTCTTGTGATCTGTCGTCCAGTAACCAGGCGCGCCCTTTTCGCGATGCCTTTTGCCGCCGCTTTCTGTAACAACTGCGGTACCAGCCGCCGGGGCGGCTTCCGGGGCTATGCGTTCATCGCCAATGAAGAAGGACACGCTGTGGCCGCTGTCGATCTGGAAGCGCTGGCGGTGGCGCGCCACATCCCGCTGGACGCCGCACCGGTCGATGTGCTGGCGCTGAACACGCGGCCTGTGGTCTATGCGCTGACTCCCGAAAACGGGGCGATTCAGGAAATTCGGGCGGACCGGCTGAGTTTCGCCCGCAAGCTGGCTGTCGGTGCGCAGGCAATTTCGATGCGAAAGTCGGAAGACGAACGCGTCATGTATGTGCTGACAAAGGAGCCCAAGGCGCTGGTGCGGGTGGCGCTCGATCGTTTTGCAGTGGATTGGAGATTGCCGCTGTCGGAGGATCCGCACGATTTTGCGATCTCGAAGGATGGAAACTCGGCGGCCATCAGCGCCGGCGAATCGGTGCGCTTTGTGGACTTGGCCGCGCGCCGGCTCGGCGAGCCTTTGGGTCCGCCTTCGGACATCGGTGCGGTGAGATTTCTTTCGGACAGCCGAACGATGGTCGCGGCCAACCGGGGCGAGCGTTTGCTGTCTCTCTACGACGTCGCGTCTTCGAAATTGATCACTCACCTACCCATCGCCGTGCGTCCGGACAATCTCTGTTTCAGCAACGACGGCGGACAACTCTTCGTCACCGGCCAAGGTGTGGATGGCGTGGTGATCGTCTACCCGTATTACACGCCGGAGGTCGGACAAACAGTGCTGGCCGGACACGCGCCCGGGGCGATGGCGGCCTCTCAATCGTATCTATTTGTCGCGAGCCCGCAATCGGGCGATGTGAGCATCCTTAATATCGGTACGCAGAAGGTCATTGCCGTTCAAAACGTAGGCGGCGACCCAGGTTTTGTCGCCGTCACTCCGGACGATCAATATGCATTAGTGCTGAATCGCAAGTCGGGCGATGTCGCGGTTCTGCGAGTCGATTTGATCACTCCGAGTCGTTATAAAGAGCGGGTGGCGAAGCTGCTGACGGTGATTCCGGTGGGATCGAAGCCGGTGAGCGCGGCGGTGCGCGGAGTTTAAGGCTTTTCGACCTTATCGTCGGCCTTATCGCGGCTTCTGCTCTTGCCCGCGCGGAGTTGAGCATCTTCGAGACGCTCGGCTTCCTGCCACGTGAAGATCATGCGGTGAATGACGGTCAGATTGCCGAGCACCGCAATGATCCAAAGTACTGGAGCCATGCGGTCGAACAACGCGCCGATAATCACCAGCACCACTCGCTCCGGACGCTCCATGAAGCCGACTTTGCACATCGGAATCGAGTTTTCCGCGCGCGCACGGACGTAGCTCACCATCACGCAGGCAATCATCGCGACCGCAGTCAACACTACGTAGGAAAATCTTCCAATGGACCCGTACCAGACCAGCAAGCCGATCAACAGGCCCAGGTCCGAGTAGCGATCCAGCACCGAGTCGAAGAAGCCTCCGAAGCGAGTCACACGATTGGTCTCCCGCGCAACGCGGCCATCGACCATGTCGAACAATCCGGCGCCGATGATCACCGCGCCCGCCCATCGGAATTGGCCCACCGCGAGTAGCCAGGCCGCTCCAACATTGATGAGCAGACCTAAAAACGTCAGAACATTGGGATGGATCTTTGAGAGCGCGAGCCCACGCACAATCAATAGGATGACCTTGTTGCAGGCCAGCCCGATCGCACGCGTAAACGTTAACTTCTGGTCCAAGCTCTCTTCCTTAACTCAATTCCTCGGCGCCAGATCGTGAATCGTCTTCAATTCCACGATCTCCATCTCGCGCACTCCACCCGGAATCTGGATGCGAACCGTATCGCCTACCGGCTTGCCGAGCAGACTGCGCCCAATCGGCGAACTGGTCGAAATGAAACCCTTCGCCACATCCACTTCCTCGCTGGTCACCAGCGTGTACTTTACCTTTATATCCTTGTCGATGTCGAGTACGACGACCTCTGAGAAAAGTCCCACTTTATCGCGCGGGAGCTTAGTGATATCGATCATCGAAATTTCGCGCAGCCGGCCGTTCAACTGATTGAGCCGGGCATTGACAATGCCCTGCCGCTCCTTGGCTGCGTGATACTCGGCGTTTTCCTTCAGGTCGCCATGGGCGCGTGCTTTCAGGATCTCCCGCGGAAGCTCCACACGGAACTCCAGTTCGAGCGCCGCGATTTCTTCCTGGAGTTTCTTGATCAGTTCTTGCATCGCCTACAATTGCGATTATAGCGCGGCTTCATTTCCCAAAAAGTTTCTGGCGCATATCGGGCCAAAATTCTTTCAGGATATTGAATCCGGCATCGCTCCCCACATCCAACGCCCACTTGTCGAGCACGGCGTGGACGTTGCGGCCGGATTCCGGATAGTAAGCCGACGAAATACCCGCCGCGACTCCGTTGCCGATAATCTCCGAGAAATTAAACTGCGTCGCTCCGGAATCGCCCCGCGTCACGAGCACTCTTGTTGCCGAGTATCCCACCCGCTTCCAGAACCCGTGGCCAGGTCCCATTCGAAAGAAGCGAGGATCCTGGCTCAACATGACCGGGAACAGCCCTTCCGTCATATAATTTCCGATGGCTCCATCCGCGAATGCCCCGCCATACCGTTTGGCATAGCCTCGTGCCCCCTGGCCAAATTGAGGATACTGATTGCTCCACTGGGAAATGCCGGCGTAAATTCCGGTGACCAAAAACGAGAATGGATCGAAGACATCCTCCGTAGCCAGCCAGAATTTGGTTTTCGAACTGATGGGGAGAATCACCCCGTTGGAATTCCGCACCGTGTCGTAATCGGGAACAATGCCCAGGATATGGGTCTCCTCCCTGGATTGCTGCGGCGGCTTTGCCGTTTCCGTTTCATCGCTTTGCGCCCAGGCACAGCCCGCGCAGGCAGTCAGGAACAGAAAGGGCGCAAGTCCACGGATCATGTTAGACACGAATACTATGTTGAATAAGACGACTCCGAGGGTGAATCGCGTACAGACTATTTTGACAATTCCCGGCGCATGTTATCGAGCGATTCCTGCATCGACGTACTGCCCGGCCAGGAGCCCGATCCTACGTTCGGCGTATGCTGCGAAACCTCGGCAAACAAAGGGACAAGCTCCGGGTCCCGCCAGCCACGCCGAGCCTCCTCGATCATGATTTCGATGGCATGCTGATGGGAAAACGCGGGCTTATACGGCCGCGCGGTAGTGAGTGCGTCGTAAATATCAGCTACCTGTAGAATCCGAGCCAGGAGCGGGATATCCTCGCCGCCCAGTCCGTCGGGATAGCCCGAGCCATCCCATCGTTCATGATGGCTGCGGATGATCGGCAAAACTGGAGCCAATGTTTTCATTGGTTTGCAGATTTCTTCGCCGCGAATGGTATGAAGCCGCATGGTTTGCCACTCTTCGTCCGTCAGCAAGCCGCGCTTGAATAAAATGCCGTCCGGAATTCCGATTTTGCCGATATCATGCAGATAACTGCCGCGATATAGCGCTAACTGTTCCTGACGCGGCAAACCCAGCGCCTGCCCCAGGGCAAGACTATAGGTCGTGAGCCGTTCGCAGTGCTGCCCGGTGTACTTGTCACGATGCTCCACCGATTGGGCGAGCGCGAACAGGATGGTTTCGGCTTCTTCGAGCGAATCGGTCAACGCTTTATTGCGCAGCATGGCGCGAATGCGGGTCCTGGCCACCGCGGGCTGCATGGGCTTAATGAGAAATTCGTCCGCCCCGGATTCAATGCCCGCCACTTCATTCTCAGTGCCCTGCACGCTGGTGGTCATTAGGATAGGAATCAATTGCGTGCGCCGCTCGCTTTTTAGCAGATGGCAGAATTCCGGACCGCTCATTTCGGGCATAACCAGGTCGACCACTACCAAATCGACCTTTTCCCGTTCCAGAATTTCGATCGCGACAGAAGGCCGCGCTGCCTCCAGAATCCGGTATGCCGCGGTTTTCAGCATCGCCTTTAGGAGCCGCCGGTTAAGCTCGATGTCATCCACAATCAGTATCGTGGGCGCCTGCGCGGCGTCCTCGAGCACGCTCTCCCAGCGCGGGAGATGCATGTCCGGACGCAAAACAATAGAGTCCTTCACGACGCCTTTTTTGACGATTGTGGACAATCGGGTTCCTATTCAAATCTATCGGCCCCGCCTTAGAAAACGATTAGTCGCAAAACAGGAAATGGTACTAAGATAATGAGCGTTATGCCGCAATTGACTCCCGAAGATCGTGCATTTCTGACAGCCCATCTGAGCCAGACTCGCGACCAGGTCCTGAGCGAGGTCGCCGGCCTGCGTCCCGATCAATGGACCTTCCGCCCGGATGACGATACCTGGTCAATTGGCGAATGCGCAGACCACATTCTGACCGTCGAGAGGAGAATTTTCTCGATGGTCTCGAAGCGCATGCAGGGCGATTCTCCCAATCCTGAGCGTGCGGCCGAGGTTCAAAAAAAGACGCCGTGGATCCTGGAAGCGGTCCCGTCCCGCCATCAGCGCGTCAAAGTTCCGCAGGGCATTGAGAATCACACACACTTCGAGACACCGCAGGAATTTGCGCAGGCCTTCGAGGAGCGGCGCGCGTCGGTGCAAAAATATGTCGCCGAAACCGGTGACCCCATGCACGACCGCGTTGCTCCCCACATGGTCTTCAAGGATCTCGATGGCTGCCAGTGGTTGCTCATGATTTCGCTCCACAGCCTGCGCCATGCGGCACAGATGGCAGAGGTGAAGACGCATCCGGCTTATCCGAAATAGCTCCGCGGAACGTGAAATAATACCTCATGCTCCGAGTTTCCATTTTCCTTTGCGCGGCGCTCCTCAGCGCCCAGACCAGTCCTCCCGAGCCTGACCGCCAGCTCGCTCGATCTATATATAAGGAGTTCATCGAGGTTCAATCCGGGTTTTCCACCGGTGCGACCACCCCCGTGGCCGAGGCTGCGGCGCGGCGTCTCAAAGCCGCCGGCTTCCCCGACTCCGACATCTTCATCGGCGGAGCCATTCCGAAAAAAGCGAATCTGGTCGTCCGCTATCACGGCACCGGCGCCCGCAAACCGATTCTCCTGCTGGCCCACACCGACGTCGTCGAGGCCAAGCGCGAGGACTGGAGCATGGACCCTTTCCAGTTCATCGAAAAAGACGGCTTTTTCTATGGACGCGGCACCGCCGACGATAAAGCGCAGGCCGCCGTATGGATCGCCAACCTGATCCGCTACAAGCGCGAAGGTTTCAAGCCCGATCGCGACATTATCGTCGCCCTCACCGCCGATGAGGAAGGCGGCGGACCTTATAACGGCGTGGATTGGCTGCTCAAGAATCACCGCGAGCTGATCGACGCCGAATTCGCGATCAACGAAGGTGGCTGGGGTGAAGAATCGGGCGGCAAGAGAGTATCGAACGACATTCAGGTCAGCGAGAAATATGTGCTCACGTTCCGTTTCGAGGTGCGGAATAAAGGCGGCCACAGCTCGCTGCCGGTGGCCGATAACGCGATCTATCATCTAGCCGCGGCGCTGGATCGCCTTTCGAAATTCGCCTTCCCAGTGAAGACCAACGAAGTTACAGCCGCTTACTTCAAGCAAATGGCGACTCTTAATAAGGAACCTCTCAAATCCGATTTGGAAAAAGTCGCGCAAGGTTCAGAAGATGCCATGCGCCGCATCGCACAAGTCTCGCCCGCCTGGAATGCGACGCTGCGCACCACCTGCGTCGCCACGCAACTCGAAGGAGGCCACGCCATCAACGCTCTGCCGCAGCTCGCCGCCGCCACGGTAAATTGCCGCGTGCTGCCGGAGGATTCCGTCGAATATGTCCAAAGCGAGCTCACAAAAATAATCGCCGACGACCAGGTCAAACTCACCATCATGGGCGATGTTCCGCGAGGCCCGGCATCCCCCATGCGGCCCGACGTGATGAAGGCCGTCGGCCGCCTGACCGATACGATGTGGCCTGGCGTGCCGTCGATTCCCATGATGGTGATGGGCGCGACCGATGGCCGCTCCCTTCGCGTGGCTGGCATTCCCACTTACGGCATCCAGGGCTTTTTCATGGATACCAACGACATGCGCATGCACGGCCGCGATGAGCGGATGAGTGTCCAGTCCTTTTATGAGGGTCAGCAGTTTTTATACGCGCTGGTGAAAGCTCTCTCAAGTTGACCGAAACGTCGCCGGTAGCATAGAATCCTCGTCATGAACAAGCTGTTATTTGCGATTGTCATAGGCGCCTGCTCTGCCTATGGGGCCGGGTTGCCCACTACCGCTCCGGAGCGCGAAGGATTCTCCGCTGAAAGACTCAACAAGATCAACGTCGTGATGAAACAACACGTGGCTGCGGGCCGTCTGGCCGGCGCTTCCGGACTCATCGTGCGCAATGGAAAGATCGTCTTCCGCGAGAATTGGGGCGAGATGAAGCCCGATTCCATCGTGCGGATGTATTCGATGACCAAAGGAGTCACCGGCGTCGCCGCGATGATCCTTTATGAAGAAGGCAAGTTCGCCATGAGCGATCCGGTATCGAAATATCTGCCGGAGTTCACGAACATGCGCGTGGGCCGCGAAATGATGCAGGCCGGTAAGACGATCTACTACTCGGTTCCCGCCGAGCACCAGATCACGGTTCGCGATCTGTTCCGCCACACCTCCGGCCTGGACTATGCAGGACCCAAAGACGAGAATGGCGAGCCGGCGTATAAGAAGATCGAAATGATGGGCGGTGCTCCGCAGGTGCCGTTCGACCTGGCCGAGGCGGTGAAGCGCCTTGCCACCGCGCCTTTGAACAACGAACCAGGCACGATGTGGCGTTACGGCTACTCGATCGACGTGCTCGGGCGATTGGTCGAAGTGCTCTCCGGCAAGCCGCTCGATCAGTTTTTCGAGGAGCGTATTTTCCGACCGCTGGGCATGAAGGATACGGGATTTTTCGTGCCGGAAGAAAAATGGAGCCGGCTCGCGACCCTCTATGTACCTAAGAAGGACGGTGGAATCGAGCGTACCTCCGCGGCTCCGCAGGAAAGCTTCAAGAAGAAGCCGGCCTTGTTGCTGGGCGGAGCCGGGCTCACCTCCACCATGGAAGATTACTCGCACTTCTACGCGATGCTGCTCGACGACGGCCAGTATGATGGCGTCAGAATCCTGAGCCGTAAGTCGGTGGAGCTGATGCGCGCCGATCATCTCGGCTCCCTTCCGCACGTTGCCCTGCTGCCGGATTGGGAAGGCTTTGGCCTCACGTTCGCGGTGAATCCGGGTCCCGGAAAATCGCCCGAGATCGGTTCTACGGGATCCTACCGCTGGGGCGGCGCGGCGGGAACCACGTTCTGGATCGATCCGAAGGAGCACATGTTCGGCATGTTCCTGATCCAGATCCTTCCTCCGAACGTCACCGCCTCAGGCGAGTTCGAGCGTATGGCCTACGCCGCGCTCATCGGCAATTAGTGCTTGGTGAAATAACCGAGCGCCGCCATCCACTGCTGAAGCTGATCCGGCCAATGAGAGACAGGCAGGCTCGCAAACGCCGGCGTTCGGCCGGTCATCCCGAATCCATGGCCGGCGGTGAGGTAAATATGCAGTTCCGCAGGTATCTGCGCCGCTTTTAACTTGCCGTAATATTCCGCCGCGGCCGCCGACAGAGGATCGTCGTTCGCGACCACAATAAATGTCGGCGGAGTATCGTGGGGTACGCTCAAATTCGCGTTGCGAATACCGGGATAGCCGAGCACCACGAAATCTGGACGGGAGCCGAGCCGGTCGACGGGGTCCGCGGCTGCCGGATCGCCTGGCTTGAACCTGGTTTCAGCCAGCGCGGCGAGTTCTCCGCCGGCGGAGAAACCCATGATGCCGACGCGCGCCGGATCCACGTGCCACTCCTCAGCGCGGCTGCGGACCAAACGAATCGCCCTCTGCGCATCCGCCAGGGACTCCACGTCCGCTTTGTATTTCGATCCTGGAGCACGCGCCAGCCGGCTCTTCAATACGAACGCCGCCACACCCATTTCATTCAGCTTCTTCGCCACCAGGGAGCCTTCGAGGTCCATCACCAGATAGGCGTGGCCGCCGCCGGGGCAAACGATAAACGCCGCGCCATTGGCCTTCTCCCGGGGCGGCAGAAACACCGTGATCGATGGATCGTGAATATTGGTGACGCGATGAAAACCGTCGGTACTGGGATTCCATGTTTCAGGAGCGGTCTGGCCCTCGCTGCCCGGCGCGCCGTGCGCCCACAAATGAATTTCTGGCTCCGGAAATCGAATCGAGTCGTCGGGCAGAGCGAGCAGGAGCGCAAAGAGAAGAGTCGGCATCTTGCTAACAATCATAACTCTTCGATTTCAAAATATTCGACCAGCTCCGCTGGATGATCCGTCTGGATGCCGGCCGCTCCCCAATCAATCGCATCCTGCCAACCGGGAGGGAGCGGACACCCGATTCGAGGTACGCCGGGTTATGGTCGACCTCAAACTTGAAATCCCGGCGACGGACGCTGTCGAGGTGGACGCCGAGACGCCGGCGGCAATTGATCGGGGTATCGAGTCCGCCGATGAGGGTCGCACCGTATCCCTCGAAGAAGTGCGGAAGATGATCTCTCAGTGGATTTCCAAGTTCGAATCTCAGACCCGGCACTAATCGACTTCGAGGATATCGTCAAATATTCCTGGGCCAACCTTTGATCCACCGCGGGAGCGATTCACGCGTTACATGATAGAATCCTGTTTCCGCTCGCTGCGGCGAGTGAGAAAACTCCGGAGGTAGACTCAGTGCCCGCGTACTTACAGGCAGACAGGCCGCTCAAAATTACCACGCCGCTGGGCGCAGATATCCTGCTCCTCACTGGATTGAAGGGTCACGAAGAAATTTCGCGCCTTTTTGCTTTTCACGTCGATCTTCTGGCGGACCTGAAGAGCGACGTCCGCTTCGACAAAATCATGGGCCAGAGCGTAACCGTCGAGATGCGCCTTCTGGACGGGAATAAACGCTATTTCAACGGCATCGTGCAGCGCTTCAGCCAGGGCCGCCGGGACGAAAATTTCATGCACTTCCAAGCCGAAATCGTCCCCAAAGTCTGGTTGCTGACGAAAAAGGTGCGTAGCCGCATCTTTCAGCATCTTTCCGTGCCGGATATTCTTCGCCAGGTGCTCACCGGACTCGATATCAATTACGATATTTCGGGGACTTACTATCCGCGCGATTACTGCGTCCAGTACCGCGAATCCGATTTCGATTTCGCCAGCCGCCTGATGGAGGAAGAGGGAATTTATTATTTCTTCAAGCATGCGGACGGCAGCCATCAGATGGTGATCAGCGACGCCACCAGCAAGCATCCCGCCGTGCAAGGGCAAACCAGCGCCATCTATGGAGAGGTGGCCGGCGAAGAGCGGACCGATATGCGCGTGCTGGTTTGGGAAAAGACCCAGGAGCTGCGCTCCGGCGAATGCACGCTCTGGGACCACTGTTTTGAGCTTCCCGGCAACCATCTCGAAGCCAAGGAAAAAACCATCGATAGTGTCGCGGTCGGCAAGGTGGTCCACAAGCTGAACCTCGCCAACGATCAACTGGAAATTTACGATTATCCCGGCTGCTACGCGCAACGTTTCGATGGCATCGATCCTACCGGCGGAGACCGCCCTGCCGATGTCAAGCATATCTTCGAAGACCGCATCCGAACCGTCCGGCTGCGCATGGAGCAGGAAGAGGTTTTGGGAATCCGGATTGAAGGGGACAGCGATTGCGGCCAGTTCCTGCCCGGGTGCAAGTTCACGCTGGAGCGCCATTTCGACGCCGACGCATCCTATCTTCTGACGCGCGTCGAACATGTGGCCCACGACGAATCCTACCGCAGCGAGGCAGCGCCGGACGGAGACGCTTTCCACTACCGGAATCACTTCACCTGCATTCCCGAAGTGCTGCGTTACCGGCCCCAGCGCGAGACGCCAAGACCGGTAATCGCCGGCATGCAGACTGCCACCGTGGTCGGTCCGTCCGGCGAGGAAATTTTCGTCGACAAGTACGGCCGCGTCAAAGTCCAGTTCCATTGGGATCGCGAAGGGAAGATGAATGCCGATAGTTCCTGCTGGGTGCGCGTCGGCCAGGTGTGGGCCGGCAAAGGCTGGGGCGGATTCTTCTGGCCCCGCATCGGACATGAAGTGGTTGTGATTTTCGAGGAAGGCGATCCCGACCAGCCTCTGATCGTGGGAAGCGTGTACAATGCGGACAATATGCCGCCCTTCGTGCTCCCTTTGCGCAAAAAAATCGGCGGCATTAAGTCGGCGAGCGTCAGCGGCAGCTCCAAGGAAAATTTCAACGGGATCGTGTTTTTTGATGAAAAAGGCCATGAACACACCTCCATTCATTCAGAGCGTCACATGACTCTGCACGCCGAATTCGATACCAGAATGAAGGTCGGCCGGCACAGGGGAGAGCGCGTCCCCGGTGCTTCCGTATTAACGGTGGGCCGCATACCAGGAGGGTCATAAAGTATGGGATCGCAATATCAACCGTGGGCAAATCCCGATCCGCAGTCCGTCTTCGGACTAAACTCGGCGATGGTCTATGGCGAAAATATCGCCTGCACCGCAGGCGTTAATCATTCGGTTACGGTTGGCAGCAACCTGCAGCTTGTCGTCAACCCCGGGACTTTGGTAGCCATGCTGGGCGGCCCTAAATGCGCCGCATTCTCTGATATTTTTGGCGCCGGCGGAATGACAGGAAACATGCAGCTCACCATCGGCACGCAATCGGTTGTCAATTGGGGCAACGCGTATACGGTTAACCTGGGCGGGGAGGCCATTACTTATGCTGACGCCGATTTAGCAGAATCATCGAAGAAGCTGTGCGCCGTCATAGGTGCGCTCACCGTTGCCTATGCGATCGCATATGGCGCTTGCTCGGATGAGGACGGCAGGGCCACCATTGTGATTGTCTTCCAGGTGGCGGTGGATGCTCTGCTCGGATGGTTGGTGGCCGCCCAGAAGCTAAAAAAGAGCGGCAAGCAGTCTTACACCAAGCTGATGAAGTCGTTATTCGTTGCAGCGTCGACCGAGCACACCACCAAGTGGGAGAACGCAGGATATATGATCACGGCGCTCATTACCGGGGTGCTGGCAACCATTGTTACGCCAGTCGTAGCCGTCGCTCTAGAGGAAGGCCACTTTGCGGCCGAGCAGAGCCAGACGCAGAGCTCGACGACCGCGTCGACAACACCTTCCACAACCCCGGCTGCCTCCTCGTCAACCCCGGCTTAAAGGATATAATTCATGAGCGATAATTTCAAAATTCAGTGCACCCGCCGGTTCGTCCGGAAGCATCCCGTGTCGGAGCCTTGGGCAAAAATGGAAGAAGCCATCCTAAAGGGGAAAGAACCCCTGGGAGCAGGCTCGGGAGGAGATCCCGGGGATGGAGGACACAGCGAGTACCACGATGGACAGTGGGCCCTCGGGGCCGCCCAACTATCTCTCTGCGCCGAAGGCTCTACGGGGGACGATGCGATGTCTCCCGTCGTTTCGATTCTTGCGGGGATGGGAATGGGGGGCTCTCCCGATGGCATCGTATCAGCCCATGGGAGCCAAGGGGTACGGATCTCTTCGGGACCGCCGAAACAACCCGCCGCGATGAGTACGACGGTGCTCAACGGGGTGCAAATCGAAGTGGGAACGGCGCAGGAAATAATCGTCCGCCGGGGTGTTCCCGCTGAGCAGACGATCCAAATATCGCCCGGCCTCATGGTGGTCGACAGCCCATCGCAAATCATCATTCAAAGCGCCACCGAGATCGAACTTGCTGTAGCGGGTGCAACCAGCTCGATCCTCTTGTCGCCCGCGGGCATTACGATAAAAGGACTCCTCACCCAAATTAACTGAGAGAGCCGAGGATCACGCATTGGGTCAAGCACCGCTCATAAAAATCCGCGAAGCAACCGCCGCCGAAGTCTGTGCGCGCTTCAAACCGACCGACTCGGGAAAAAAACTGCTCCGGGAGGGAATGAATCCCCGCGAATTTGTAGGCGCCCTGATCGAGAATAAGAAGCTCGTCGACGCCATCGATTTCATGGCGCACGCCCTGCCGGTTCGTGAAGGCATCTGGTGGGGTTGTTTGTGCATGCAGCACGCCTTGGGAGACGATCTCGCCCCGCCGGACCGGGTCGCGGCGACGGCCGCCGTCCAATGGCTGCTGCAACCAACCGAGGAAAATCGAGCTGCGGCCAAAGGCCTTGCGCTCACCGCGGACCCCATGTCCCCCGCAGGCGCCTTGGCGATGGCGGCGAGCCTCACAGGTGGAAGCATCTATCCGCCCGAATTACCCTTCAAACCGCCTCCGCCATTTGCCCCGCAGGGCGCAGTCGCCCGGGCCGTCAAGATCGCTTCCATAAAAGGCGAGCCTGCCGCGATCCCCAAGAACCAGAGATCGTATGTGGAACTCGCCATTCAAGTTGCCGAGGGACGTCTGATTTAGGAGAATTGGAAACTATGGGACAACCCGCTGCCCGTGTCACCGATCCGCATGTCTGCCCCGCTGTCGACGTGCTCGTACCGCATGTCGGCGGACCGCTTCTTCCGCCTTGCTGCCTCACGGTCCTGATCGGCGGCTTACCGGCCGCGCGTATTACGGACTTGCACACCTGCGTCGGTCCGCCCGCTCCGATAGCGATGGGCTCCATGACCGTTTTGATCGGCGGGATCAACGCCGCGCGGATGGGAGATCCTACCGACCACGGCGGCGCCATCGTGATGGGAGACTTCACCGTTCTGGTCGGTGGATGACCCATGTCCGCGCCTCCCGTCGCCATCCCCTATGAGAAACAGGCCGATCCGCAGATCCATCGCGGCTGCGGCGCCGCTTGCCTCAGCATGGTTTATAAATCCTTCGGCAAAGAAGTGCCGCAAGCCGATATATGGCCGCTGATCGCTAAAGCGAACCGTTTCGGCAGCATCGCGTCAACCAGCCATCTGATGGCGCTGCACGCCCTGAGCCAGGGGTTCAGCGCCATGGCGATCCAGGCCCGGCACCCGGTCCAGGTTCTCCGCCTCTGCCGCGACGCGGGAATCCGCGCGATCCTCAACCAGCGCCCCAGGCCGGATGTCGCCACTGGCCATTACACCGTGCTGGTCGATATCGACGATAAGACGGTCGTCGTCCACGATCCCGCTCTAGGTCCTGGCCGCCGCATGTCGCACGCGGAGTTGATGCAGCTATGGCAGCCCCAATCTTCCGCCTCCGAAATTACCGGCAACGTCGTGATCGCCATCGCCGCCGATCCGGTAGCCATTCCTGCGTGCGAATTTTGCCACACCGCCATCCCGCCCAAAGTGGATTGTCCGAAATGCAAAAAAGCCGTCGGCCTCAGCCCGGCCGCGGCGCTTGGTTGTATCCGCGATGGCTGCATTGCCCGCATGTGGAACTACGTAGCCTGTCCGTCCTGCGACTTTATGTGGAGTTTCAATGATGCGGGAACTTCCACCGGCGATGTTCCCCGCGCCGCAGCCGCCGAAGCGGATTCGAACATGGCGCTTCCTGATCTTGCGAAAGCCTTCGCCGAACTGGATAAGTTTTGCGCGCATGTGCTCAGCATCCCCGCCGCTGCGAATCATCCCGACCTCAAGGCTCAGATTGATTTCATGCAGGCCAGTAAGGAGCCGATCCGTCTCGCGCAAATCGCGGAGCTCACCGCTATGAAGGCGCGCCTGGATCAAATCACCGCCGCTCATGAGGAATCGACCAAGAAAGCCGAAGCTGATCGCAAGAAACAGGAGGAACTCAACGCCCCCCCTCCTCCTCTCGATGGAACCGCCCTCGGCAACGCTCTGCTGAAGAACCTCGGCTTCAAGTAGACCGAAGTGATATTCTCGTGTGGAAAGGGATGTGATCCATGTTCACCAGAAGAGACTTCGGAAAGATCACGCTGGCAGCGTTGCCGCTCGCATCGGCCTTCGCGAAAATAAATTCCAAAATTAATGGAGTCCAGCTCGGCGTCCAGACGTATAGTTTCCGCGATTTTCCACCCCAGGGAATCGTCGACGCCGTCATTAAGGCCATGACCGATATCGGCCTCGGAGAATGCGAAGTCTCCGCCGCGCAGTTTGAACCGGAGCAGCCCAGAATCCCCTTCGGCGCTCGCGGCACGCCGCCCGATCCAGCCATAGTCGCCGCGCGAGAGAAAGCCCGCAAGGACCTGCGCGATTGGCGCCTCAGCGTCTCGATGGACCACTTCAAAGGCCTTAAGAAAAAATTCGACGATGCCGGCATTTATATTTACGCCTACAATTACAGCTTCAACACCAGCTTTACCGACGATGAAATTGAGCGCGGATTTGAGATGACCAAAGCCCTCGGCGCCCACTGCATCACCGCGTCAACCACCGTCAGCGTCGCGAAGCGAGTCGCGCCCTTCGCCGAAAAACACAAGATGATCGTCGCCATGCACGGCCATTCCAACATCACGAATCCGGAGGAGTTCGCCAAGCCCGAAAGCTTCCAGGCCGCCATGGATATGTCGAAATATTTCTGGGTCAATCTCGACATCGGACACTTTTTCGCCGCCGGCTACGATCCGGTGGCCTATATTACGGAGCATCACGACCGCATCACGAATCTGCACCTCAAAGACCGCAAAAAGGATCAGGGCCCGAACACCCCTTGGGGCGAAGGCGATACTCCCATCAAGCCCGTCCTCACGCTGCTCAAGGATAAAAAGTACCCGATCCCCGCCTATATCGAATACGAATATAAAGGCGCGGAAGGCCCCACCGCCGAAGTCAAAAAGTGCTTCGAATACGCGAAATCCGCGCTGGCGTAAACCATGTTGGGCATTGCCACCACGTCGTACATCAACGGCGATCCCATTCGCGACGCTTACGAATTTTTGGAGCATGCTCATTCGCTCGGCGCCGCCGGAATCCAAGCGCCCCCGGTTGGCGATCTTCCCAAAATTCGCGACCGCGCGAACAACCTCGGCATGTTTGTCGAAGCAATCATTCCTCTTTCCTCGTTCGAAAAAGGCGTTCAGAACGCGAAAGCCATGGGCGCGACTTGCGTCCGCGTCAATGCCGGCGGCCGCCGCTACGAAGACTTCTCCACCCTCGCCGATTTTGAGAACTTCAAAACCAAAGCCCTTGCCGCCATCGCAGTCGCCGTCCCGATCGCCGAGAAATACAAAATCCCGCTCGCCATCGAGAATCATAAGGATTGGACCCCCGACCAGCAAATCGCCATCTTCAAAAGTTATTCCTCTGAATATTTAGGCGCCTGCCTCGACTTCGGCAACAACATCGCCCTCTGCGAGGATCCCATGGAGGTCGCCCAAAAACTTGCCCCCTACACCATCACCACTCATGTCAAAGACATGGGAGTCGAGCCCTATGCGGACGGCTTCCTCCTCTCCGAACTGCGCCTCGGCGACGGCTTCCTCGATCTCAAGAAAATAATTTCGCTCCTTCGCCCCGGCGTTCACCTCAACCTCGAAATGATCACTCGGGACCCTCTAAAAATCCCCTGCCTCACTCCCCGCTACTGGGCCACCTTCCCCGACGTCAAAGCCGATCAGCTCGCGCGCGCCCTTCATCTGGTCCAGCAGCACGCGCAAAAACTCCCGCGCGTCAGCCAGCTCCCCAGGGAAGCTCTGCTGCGGGTCATGGAAGAAAATAATCGTGCCTGCCTCGACTATGCCCGCGCGAATCTCTGAGGTATGCTGTAGCCATGCAACCCGACCAGGCAGCGTTTCTCCTCAACACGATTTATCTTCCCGGACTGAAGGGCGAGCATCGCCTCACCAAGGGTGTCATCGAAGCGATTCCCGAAGATAAGGGCGATTATCGTCCAGATGAAATCTCGAAAACCGCGCTCGATCTCGCCTGGCATATCGTCGGCGCGGAGATGAGGTTTATGGGCGTCGTCTCAACCGGCGCCTTCGATCTCAGCCCCAACCCTCTGCCGGCTTCCGTCAAGAACTCGAAAGATCTGGCCGCCTGGTATGCACCGAACTTCGAACAGCATCTGGATCAGCTCAGCAAGCTATCGGACGAGCAGTTGCTCACGATCGTCGACTTCCGCGGTGTATTTCAACTGCCGGCCGTGATGTACCTCGGCTTCATGCTGAATCACACCGTTCACCATCGCGGCCAATTATCGATGTATCTGCGCCCGATGGGGGCCAAAGTGCCCTCGATCTACGGCGAAAGCTACGACGCGGCCCAAGCTCGCAAGGCCGCGCAAAGCGCCTGAAACATTTACGCTCGTAGCGGTGTCCATGGGCAGATGGTGCCCGCAGCCGATCCGTTAACTTCCGCCAAAACGGCCCACCTCCGCTACGTCACCGGCGATGAACCGGGCATTACGCGCCGCCGCCACGGGAAAAATTTCTCCTACCTTGGCATCGATTCGAAGCCGCTTCACGACCAGGCCGCGTTGCAGCGAATCCGCTCCCTCGTGATTCCGCCCGCTTGGGAGCACGTATGGATCTGCCCTTTCGAAAACGGCCATATCCAGGCCATTGGACGCGACGCGCGAGGCCGCAAGCAATACCGCTATCATCCGCGTTATCGCCAGGTGCGCGACGAAGCGAAATTCGATCGCATGCTCGCCTTTGGTGCCGTTCTGCCCAAAATTCGCACCCACGTGAATCAGGATTTGTCGCTTCCTGATTTGCCACGTCGAAAAGTTGTCGCGGCCATCGTGCGCCTGTTGGACGAGACTTGCATTCGTGTCGGCAACGAAGAATACGCCAGGACCAACAAGTCTTTCGGATTAACAACCCTGCGCAATCGCCACGCCGACGTGCACGGAACCAGCATTCATTTCCATTTCCGCGGCAAGAGCCATCAGGAGCATGACATCACTCTGCGCGACCGCCGACTCGCCCGGATCGTCAAACGATGCCAGGATCTGCCGGGCCAGGAATTGTTCGAGTATCAATTGGATACAGGCGAGCCCGTCAACGTCACTTCCTCCGACGTCAATGAATACCTTCGCGAAATTACCCAGGAACACTTTACCGCCAAGGATTTCCGCACCTGGCATGGCACCGGTCACATGGCGCGGGAACTGGTGGCGTTAGGACCCGCCGGCACCGAAACGGAGACCAAACGAAACATCGTGCAAGCTGTGAAGGAGACGGCCCGGCACCTCGGCAATCGCCCCGCCGCCTGCCGCAAGTATTACATCCATCCCGCCGTTTTCTTGAGCTACACGGAGCAAACCATCTTCTCTGTTATCCAAAATATCCCCGACGATTCGCCCGTGCCACCCGGCGGACTCCGTCCCTTCGAGCGCGCCGTTCTTCGTTTGGTCGAATCCTACGCGGCTCCCAATGAAAAGCCGCGCGCGAAACAGCGTAAAATCGCAGCATGACTCGACGCACGCTTCTCGGGGCCGCACTGGCTGCTCCTTTCCTCCAAGCCGGCAACCGCTTGCCGATTAAAAAAGCAGTCGAATTCAACATGCTCCCGAAATCGCTCAGCGTGCTCGATGCATTTCAATTGGCGAAAGATTGCGGCTTTGAGGAGATCGAATGCCCCACCACGCCGGAGCGATCGAAAGCCGAGGAGATGCTCGCCGCCTCCAAGCAGGCCGGCCTGCGCATTCACTCCGTCATGAATGAGGCCCACTGGACCTATCCTCTTTCCTCGCCCGATCCGGCGGTGGTCGAAAAGAGCATAGAGGGCATGCGCACCAGCCTCCAAAACGCCAAGCTCTGGGGAGCCGACACGGTTCTCCTGGTTCCCGCCGTCGTGAACGCCGAAGTTACCTATGCGCAAGCGTGGGAGCGCTCCCAGCGGCAGATTCGAAAACTGCTGCCCATCGCCCAGGAATCGAAAATCGTCATCGGCATAGAAGAAGTATGGAACAAGTTTCTGCTCAGTCCGCTTGAATTCGCGCGCTACATCGATTCCTTTGAAAGCCCTTATGTGAAGGCCTATTTCGATGTCGGCAACGTCGCCATCAGCGGCTATCCGCAGGATTGGATTCGCGTCCTCGGCAAGCGCATCGTGAAGCTGCATATCAAGGATTTCAAATTCGAAAAAGGCGTCGCCTCGTGGTTGCCTTTAAAGGAAGGCCAGATCGATTGGCATGCCGTCCACGCGTCGCTGGAAGCGATCAACTATAAAGGCACCGCGACGGTCGAGCTCTCCGGCGGCGATGGCGGCTATCTCAAAGAAGTGAACCACCGCTTCGAGCAGATCCTCAGTGGAGAATAAAAAGAATGAGAAAATTCGCGCTTGGATTCGTAATAGGGCTGCTCTTCGCTGGGCTCGTCGCATTTATTATTGGCGCCGCCATCATGCGCTTCAGCGATCACCCTCCGGTGGTGGCCGATGCGTCGACTCTGGTGCTGCATCTGGAAGGCGAGTTGCCGGAGCAGCCGCAAGTCGAGCTGCCCATCCCTTTTCTCGAAGATCAGCAGCCCATGACGTTGGTCGAGACGTGGCAACTCCTGCGCAAAGCTGCCGTCGATTCGCGCATCAAAGCTTTGGTGCTGGAGCCTCGTGATTTGTCCGTCGGCTGGGCCAAGCTCGAAGAGCTGCGTGCCTCCATCGTCGCGTTTAAGAAAACCGGTAAGCCCGTCTACGCATATTTGCGCGGCGCAGGCACCCGCGAATACTACGTCGCAACCGCCGCCGACCGCATATTCATGGCTCCCGAAGACGAGCTTGATTTGAAGGGCCTGCGTGCGCAGTTGATGTTCGTCAAAGGAACGCTCGACAAGCTCGGAGTCACCATGGAGTTCGAGCACATCGGCAAATATAAAGACGCGCCGGATATGTTCACCCGCACCACGCCCACGCCGGAGACGCTCGAAGTGGAGAATCAGATTCTCGATCAATACTTCGGCGACATCATCTCCGTCATCGCCGAAGGCCGCAAGAAACAGCCGGATGCGATCAAGACGCTGATCGACGATGGACCGTTCGTCGGCAAAAGCGCCCTCGATGGCGGCTTGGTGGACGCTCTGCTCTTTGAAGACGAAATGTACGGCCAGTTGAAAGACGCGGCGAAGCTTGAATCCATCAAGAAAATCGGCGAAAAGGATTACTCGAAGGTCGAAGTCTCCGGTGTCGACGGCAAAACGAAAATCGCCTTCATCGTCGGCCAAGGAGAAATCACGCGCGGCGGCACCAACGAAAGCGTCAGCAGCGACGGCATCACCGCCAGCGGCATGGTGAAGCTAATGCGTCAGGTGGAAAACGACGCATCCATCAGGGGAGTGATTCTGCGCATCGATTCGCCCGGCGGCGATGGCATCGCATCAGACGATATTCTCCACGCCGCAAAAGAACTGAGCGCCAAGAAGCCGATGGTTATTTCCATGTCGGACCTCGCCGCTTCAGGCGGATATTTTATCGCTATGACAGGCGATCCGATCGTGTCCTATCCCAATACCCTCACCGGATCCATCGGCGTATTTTTCGGCAAGGTGAATCTCAAGGGCTTGTTCGACAAAGTCGGCATCGCCACATACACATTGAAGCGCGGCCGTTTTTCCGATATCGATTCCACCACCGCCCCTCTCGACGATGAGCAGCGCGCGAAGCTGCGCCGCGAGATCGAAGTATTCTACAAAGGATTCGTCGAACGCGTCGCCTCCGGCCGCAAGAAGCCCTACGATGTAGTGGAGCCTTTGGCGCAGGGCCGCGTATGGCTCGGCGCGCAAGCGAAACAGAACGGCCTGGTCGACGAATTAGGCGGCTTGGACCGCGCCATAGAAATGGTGCGCGACCGCGCAAAAATCTCATCCTCCGAAAAAATCGTTCTCGTCACCTACCCTCCGAAACGCACGGTATGGGAACTTCTTTTCAAAGGTTCCGACGAATCCGCCCAAATGGAATCCCATCTGCGCCCCTTCATCGGCAAATTGCCTTTCCGCGCCCTGGCCCACGGAGGCATCCTGCGCCAAATGCCCTTCACAATCGAAGTAAAATAACCCGCTTCCGCATCACCGTGCCGTGACCGGAGGGAGTGCAGGGAGTGGAGGCGGCACGTTATTTAACCGTGGACCTGCGCCTCCGCGCCAACCACCTGTGTACAGTAGTGAATAGAGCTTCACCCCGCAAATGTCCCCTGACCCCGTCCTCGAATTCGAAGCCCTCCGCGCCCTCCTCGGCCGCTACGTCCGCAGCTCCCTCGGCCGAGCCGAGCTTGAGAAAGTCGAACCAACCTCCGACCGCGCCGCCATCGAAGACGCATTAGCCGACACCCAGGAATCCGTAGCCTACGTCCGCACCTCTTCTCAACCCCAGCAGCGAGGCGCCTCCACTCGCGTCCGCTTCGATCATATTGCCGATCTCGGCCCCACCCTCGCCCACCTCCGTATTGAAGGCACGACCCTCGACGCCGCCGAAATCTACGAGCTCTCTCGCCTGCTCGACCTGGCCTCCGAAGCCCGCGGCGTGCTCCTCTCCGCCTCGGAAAAATTCCCCCGCCTCGCCGCCCACGCCGCCAAAATCGCCGATCTTCGTGAGCTGGTACAGGAACTCCGCGGTAAATTTCTCCCCGATGGAACCTTGGCCGATGACGCCAGCGTAGCCCTGGGCCGCCTCCGCCGCGAATGCGAGAAGCAGCGCCATCTCATCCAGGAATCCCTCGAACGTTTCCTTCGCGCCCATCACGAGGATCTGCAAGAAGACTTCGTCACCATCCGCAACGACCGTTTTGTGGTGCCGGTCGTCTCCGGCCGCGAGCGTCGCGTCGACGGCGTCATTCACGGAGCCAGCGGTTCCGGCCACACCCTTTTCGTCGAGCCGATGGAAACCATCAACCTCAACAACGAATTGGTTCGATTGAGAGATGATGAGCTCCGCGAAATTCATCGCCTCCTGCGCGAATTCACCGCCCGTCTGCGCGAACACGCCTTGGAAATCGCAGCCACAGCCGCGGCGCTCGCCAAGCTTGAACTCCTGTTCGCGAAAGCCGAATTCGCCCTCGATTTCAATTGCGTAGTCCCGCGCCTCAGTCCCGATCACGCCCGCAAACTGATCCTGAGCCGCGCCCGCCATCCCCTGTTAGAGGACATCCTCCGCGCCAAGCGCAAAGCCGTCGTCCCCGTGTCTCTTTCCCTCGATCAGTCCGAGCGCACGCTCCTCATCAGCGGCCCCAACACCGGCGGCAAAACAGTAGCTCTCAAAACCGTTGGCCTGCTCGCCCTCATGACTCACGCCGGGCTCCCCGTGCCCGCTCTCGAAGCCGAATTCCCGCTTTTCGATCAAGTTTTGGCCGACATCGGCGATCATCAATCCATCCAGGAAAGCCTCAGTTCGTTCTCCTCGCACATTTTGTCGATCAGCAAAATGCTCGAAGAGGTCACTCCGGATTCGCTGGTCCTGGTCGACGAACTGGGCCGCGCCACTGACCCTGAGGAAGGAGGAGCCCTCGGCGTCGCCGTCCTCGAAGCCTTCCAAAACGCCGGCGCATTCACCCTCGCCTCCACCCATTTGATGGCCATGAAAGTCTACGGAGCCTCCACCAAAGGCGTCCGCAACGGATCCATGGGTTTCGACGACGCGACTCTCGAACCCACCTATGAACTCCGCCTGGGCGCACCCGGAAAATCCGCCGGTCTCGATATCGCCAGCCGCCTCGGCCTCGATCCGCATCTGATCGCCGTCGCCAGATCCCGCATGACCAACGTCGAGCGCGACGTCTCCCGCTTCTTAACGGAACTGCATGACCGCATCGACGTTCTGGAGCGGGAGCGCGCCGAACTAACCACCCGCACCGCCGCCATCGAAGCCCGTGAAAAGTCACTGGAACAAACCTGGGAGAAAAAATACGCCGCCAAAATTCGTGAGCTCGAACAGCGCGCCTCGGAATTAACCACCCAATTCGAGCAGCGCGCCGTCGAGACCATCGGCGAGCTCAGTCAGAAAGCGCAAGTAAAAGTCGCCAAAGCAAAACGCGAATTCAAGGAAGCGGTAGAAGCCTTAGCGCCCGTGCCCGCTTCAGCCGCTCCTCCGCGCCTGAAAATCGAGCCTGGCGCTCGCGTGCGATTGAAAGGCATCCGCCAACCCGCCAGCGTGCGCCGCCTGCTGCCCGGCGATATCCTCGAAGTCGACGCCGGCTTCCTCAAAATGCAGGTCTCGATCTCAGATGTGGAAGAAGTGCTCGCCCCCGCCGATAAGCCCAAGCAAAGCGTAACCTTCCGCCAAGGCCCCAGCTTCGACACCGGCTATCGAGAAATCAATGTCATCGGTCAGCGCGCCGAGCAGGCGATAGAGCAAGTCGACAAAATGCTCGACAACGCCGCCCTGGCGCAAGTCGAGCGAGTAAGAATCGTCCACGGCCACGGCATGGGAATCTTGAAAAAAGCCATCGCGGACCTATTAAAGCAAAACCCCCACGTCGAAAAATTCTACGTAGCCTCGCAAGAAGAAGGCGGTTCCGCCGCCACAATCGTCGAATTAAAATAACCAGTAGTTCGCTAATCGGTCCACCCGGACGCCTTGTGGGGCGGCGCCATGCGCTGCCAGCGATGAGCGCCTCCGGACCGTTACCGAGCCGTGACCGCAGGGAGCGGTGTCTTATAGATATTTCCTAGAGTGCCGACGACTAGACCATGTGTCGAGACGCCCGGCCAGCAACCGCAGCCACCGAACCGCCATGCGTAAGCATGCGGACCATCAGCCAAGGATTACATCTCCAGGTCAATCACCGGAAGCACAGCATCGTGAGTCCGCGCCCGCAGATCCGCAGCGACGCCCACTTGTGGAACTCGGTGATCAAAGCCGTCTCGACCCGTTCCAGATCTCGTGCGAACTTCCCATCCACATACTGTTTCAATTCCTGGTCCATTACTTGCTACTTTCAAACGCCAGGGCCTGCTGCCGCTGCCAAGCCAATTTACCCTGATACTCTTCCCATAACGTAGTGCATCCCGCCCAATAATACCCACCCACAAACAGCATCAGGAATGGAACCGCCAGGAAATTAAACGACTCGATCGCAAATATCACCATCCCCAGAAAGTACGTGCCCACCGCCAGCTCCGCATAGGGAAGCCAGCCACTCCGGCGCCGGTATTGAACGTTCTGAATCTGGACCTTTCGTTGCCCGCCGATCGCGTACTTCGGCGTCCGCGCAAACCCCGTCTGATACCCGATCAGCGCCTCAAAAACCGCCCTCGAATTGATGATCGTGAGAGCAACTCCAGCCGCCATCAGAGCCGGCAGGAACAGGAACGCCCGTTTCCAGGTCTTCGGATATAACTCCCGATGCGCAATCACATAAAACGCCGAAATCGACCAGAATGACGCCGCGATTAACGGCAGATCGATCAGCAGCATTTCCGGCCAGCCCTGATAAAAGCGCACGATCATCACCGGCAGCATCAACGCCGAAACGATAATCATCAATGGATACGAAATATTGGGAGTCAGATGAAAAAATGCCTCGGCTTTTACCCGCCACGGCAGGTCCGATTTCAAAATCTTCGGCAGCAGCTTCATCGCCACTTGGGTCAGCCCTTTTGCCCATCGCGACTGCTGCACCTGAAAACCGTAGGTATCGATCGGCAATTCCGAAGGGCATTCGATCGACGGCAAATATACGAATTTCCACCCTTTTAATTGCGCCCGATAACTCAAATCCGAATCTTCCGTCAGCGTATCGTGCTGCCACCCGCCGGCATCGTCGATCATTTCGCGCCGCAACGCGCCCGCCGTGCCATTAAAATTGAAGAACAACCCCGCGCCGCTGCGCGCCACATGCTCGAGCACGAAATGCCCATCGAGCAGCATCGCCTGCACTTCCGTCAACAGATTGTAATCGCGATTCAGATAAGTCCACCGCGTCTGCACCATGCCGACCTTGGGATCGGCGAACTGATGCACCACCCGCTCTAGAAAATCCACCGGCGGAATAAAATCGGCGTCGAAAATCACCACGATCTCGCCCGTCGCCGTTTTCAATCCATTTTGCAGCGCTCCGGCCTTGTATCCATTCCGGTTGGTACGATGAATATACTCGATCGGCAATCCAGCGGCTTTATATTGCGCCACCAGGCTCGCCGTGAACGGATGCGTTTCGTCGGTCGAATCGTCCAGGATCTGAATTTCGAACAGATCCCGAGGATACTCCATTTTGCTGGCCGCTTCGATCAACCGCTCGATTACGTACTGTTCGTTATAAATTGGAAGCTGCACCGTCACGCGCGGCAATTGCTCGTACCGCTGCGGAGGCACTTCGGAAAATTTCTTCTTATGCTTCCAATACCCGCGAATCATCTCATAGCGATGCAGGCCGTAGCAGGAAAGCACAATCAGCGTCGCGAAATACGGCGCCATCATGGTCCAATCGAACCAGTCCAGATGGTGAATTCCGGCGAACGTATTGTCAAACAGGGAGTCCATGAACCGCTGCGTTGCGCTAGGCGCACCTACAAGCAGAAATGCCGGAATGTTGGCGGCGGACACTTGGTCTATTATATCTTGAGAAGTTACTTCTCATGAAGCAAATTCGATACTCCCTCATCTCGTCCGCCTTGCCCACCACTCCAGATTCGCCGGATGTTCGCTATGGCCCTCCCGCCGATGCTGCCACGCCGGGGATTCGCCTGCTACCCCCTTGCGCTCCCACTAAGATCGTTTGTGTGGGCCGGAATTATCTGGAACATGCGCGGGAACTTGGCAATGAAGCTCCGTCGGAGCCTTTGCTTTTCCTGAAGCCGCCCTCGTCGCTCATCGCCTCAGGCGATGCGATTGTCTATCCCTCCCTCTCGCAGCGGGTCGATTTTGAGGGAGAACTGGGCATCGTCATCGGCGACCGCGCCCGTAACGTCCCGCGCGAAGAAGCGCTCGATTACGTCCTCGGTTTCACCATTGTCAACGACGTCACCGCGCGCGATCTTCAGAAGAAGGATGGCCAGTGGACGCGCGGCAAGGGTTTCGATACGTTTTGCGCCGTCGGCCCATGCCTGGTGTCGAAAGATGAGCTCGATTTCGCGTCCCTGCGTGTCCGCACTTTAGTCGATGGCGAGGTCAAACAGGACGGGTCAATTTTGGACATGATTTTCCCCCTGGATGTTATAATCGCCTACATTACCTCGTTCATGACTCTGGAGCCCGGCGACCTGATCGCCACCGGCACGCCTCCCGGTGTGGGTCCTTTGACGCCAGGGAGCATCGTCCGCGTCGAAATCGATGGCATCGGAGTCCTCGAAAACTCCGTGATCTCCGAAGGGGCTAAATGAAGTTTTTTCTCGACACCGCCAACCTCGATGAATTGAAGGCCGGCGTGCGTTGGGGCATCCTCGACGGCGTCACCACCAACCCATCGCTGATCGCCAAAGAAGGCATCGCGATGGAAGATCAAATCCGCAGGATTTGCGACATTATCGATGGCGATGTCAGCGCCGAAGTAATCGCCACCGACGCCGACAAGATGCTTTCGCAGGGCCGCAGTCTGGCCCGGATTCATAAAAATGTGGTAGTGAAAGTCCCTTTGACCCGCGATGGAATTCGCGCCTGCTCCATCCTTCATAAGGAAGGAATCCGCGTCAACGTCACGCTGTGTTTTTCCGCCGGGCAGGCGATTCTGGCAGCCAAAGCCGGCGCCGCCTATGTCAGCCCTTTCGCCGGCCGCATCGACGATATCGGCGGAAACGGCATGGACCTCATCCGCGATATCGTTCTGATTTACAAAAACTACGGTTTTAAAACGCAGGTTCTGGCCGCATCGCTGCGCAATACGAATCATGTCATTGAGGCCGCGAAAGCCGGCGCGCATGTAGCCACGCTGCCATATAAAGTGCTGGACGCGCTGTTCGCCCATCCTCTGACCGACAGAGGATTAGAGCAATTTTTGAAGGACTACGCAAAGGTATTTCAAGAAGTCCCGGCATGACCACGGAGGGCGTTCAAGTTGCCGCGCTCTGCGGCGTGGCGGTGGTCCTCATCGCGCTCGCCGGCTGGATCCTGGCGCGTGTGCATGGTACCCCCGAAAAACGCGAGCGCAAACGCCGTTTGAATGTTCACCGCCAAGGCCGTTTAGGCGACGCCATGATTTCAGAAGCGACCGATAGCACGCTGTACTATTTCTACACCGTTCGAGGCGTTCACTATACAGCCTCGCAAGATGTATCCACCTTGCGCGAATATCTTCCCGCCGACCCCCACCGCCTGATCGGAGTCGCAGGCCTGAAATATTCATCCAAAAATCCGGCCAACTCTATTCTGGTGTGCGAAGAGTGGTCCGGATTAAGGCCCCCAGCCCCAGTAGGCGAAACCTAATGGAATTAAAGACTTTGCTGGCGAAAGCGACTCCTCTGCGGTCGGGGGATCAGTTGGCTGGCATTGCGGCGGAGTCGGCCGAGGAACGCGTCGCGGCGCAGATGGCGCTGGCCGATACTCCGCTCTCGCGGTTTCTAAATGAGCTATTAGTCGAAGACGAAGTCACGCGTTTAATTATAGATACGCATTCCAGTGAGCGATTTGCGCCGATCGCGAATTTGAGCGTCGGTGAATTTCGGGAGTGGCTGCTCGAAGCCGATGGTGCCGCGATTTCCGCTCTTTCTGTGATGCCGGAGATGGCGGCGGCCGTCTCTAAAATAATGCGTGTGCAGGACTTAATCACAGTCGCTGCGAAGATTCGCGTAGTCACCCGGTTTCGCGACACCCTCGGCCTGCCAGGACGCTTGTCGACCCGGCTCCAGCCGAATCATCCCACCGACGACCCACGGGGAGTTGGCGCTAGTATTGTCGACGGCTTATCCTATGCCAGCGGCGATGCGGTGATTGGGGTTAATCCTGCGTCCGACGATTTGCGGTCGGTGGAAAAGCTGCTCTATCTGCTTGATAAAATTAGAGAAACGCTGGAAATTCCGACGCAGACCTGCGTGCTGGCGCACGTCACTACGCAGATGGAAGCGATGCGGAGGGGCGCGCCGGTTGACCTGATTTTTCAGTCGATTGCCGGAACCGAGGCCGCCAACCGGGCTTTTGGAATCGATTTACCAATATTGGACGAGGCTTGGGCAATGGCGAAAGAGCGCCATCCTGATGCAAACGTTATGTATTTCGAGACGGGGCAGGGAAGTGCGCTCTCCGCCAACGCCCACCATGGCATCGATCAACAAACTTGCGAGGCGCGAGCTTATGCGGTCGCGAAACGATATTCGCCGCTGCTGGTGAATACGGTGGTCGGGTTCATTGGGCCGGAATATCTATATGATGGCAAACAAATCACTCGGGCGGGATTGGAGGATCATTTTTGCGGCAAGCTGATGGGCCTGCCGATGGGGTGCGATGTTTGCTACACCAATCATGCGGAGGCCGATCAGGACGATATGGATGTGCTGCTAACTCTTTTAGGTGCAGCAGGATGTAACTACATCATGGGAGTGCCGGGTGCGGACGACGTGATGCTCCATTATCAGAGCACTTCCTTTCATGATGGGCTTTACATCCGTGATTTGTTGAAGTTACGCCCTGCGCCGGAGTTCGAATCGTGGTTTGAGCGCATGAAATCGGGCGGATTTGAGAAAGCGCTGCTGTTATGCTAGCCCGGATTTCGCTGGGGCGGGTGGGGCATAGTTTGCCTACCAAAGAGCTGCTGGCGTTCCAATTGGCTCATGCGCGGGCGCGAGACGCTGTCTTAAATGACCTTAACTGCTCATTTTTCGCTGCGTATCAGCCCTTAATCGTCCATAGTTCGGCATTAAATCGCACTATTTATTTGCGCCGTCCGGACTTGGGCCGCCGCGTTGCGGACCCTGCGATTCTGACGCGGGGGGATTATGATGCGGTTCTGATTCTCGCCGACGGCCTTTCGGCCACCGCGGTGCATCGTCATGCAGGACGGGTGCTCGATGCTTTGCTGCCTTTGCTCGACGGGTGGAAACTTGCGCCGGTCATCGTAGTCGAGCAGGGCCGGGTGGCCATCTCGGATGAGATTGGAGAATTGCTGGGCGCCAAGCTGAGCGTCATTTTGATCGGCGAACGTCCGGGCTTAAGTTCGCCGGATAGTCTGGGCGCTTATCTGACCTGGTCGCCTCGCGTGGGACGCAATGACGCGGAGAGGAATTGTGTTTCGAACATTCGCGCGGAGGGCTTGACGCCGGAGCTCGCCGCGCAGAGGATCGCGATGTTGATGGAGGCCGCCAGGGGACAGCGTATCAGCGGAGTCCGCTTAAAGCCGCTGGCGGTTTCAGGTATAGGTTGAAGCGGCAAAGAGATCGACTTTAGCGAGTTCGGCGCGACCGAGGGAGCTGCGGACGTAGCGGCCGAGGAGGGCGCGGAGGCGATGGTTATGATTACCAAGAGGAGGGATGATGCTATGCCGATGAAGAATCCGGTTCACGAGGACTGGCGCGGGGAAACGCTTGGCAGAATGCGCAAGCTCATCATGGAAGCGGATCCGGACGCTGTTGAGGAGCTGAAGTGGCGGGGCACTCCGGTTTGGTCGCACGACGGCATCATTTGCACGGGCGAAACCTATAAGAAAGTCGTGAAGCTTACCTTCGCCAAGGGCGCGGCGCTGACAGATCCGGCGGGTCTCTTCAACTCGAGTCTGGAGGGAAACGTACGCCGCGCGATCGACATTCATGAAGGAGAAGAAGTTGACAAGGCAGCTTTCAAGGCGCTGATTCGCGAAGCGGTCGCATTCAACGGGGCAGTGAAGAAAGCGAAGTCCCGTCGCTGAGCAATTGGAATGCGCGCTCTATTACGGTGAGCGTGCCTTCGGTTAGATGCAGCGTTGGTAATTTTGCGCGCGGGACCCAGGCTACGTTCGCGGCGTCGTCTCCGGCGAGGAGCTTGCCACCTACGACGGTGCACAGATAATCGTGAAGGATGTAATGATATTCGGTGCGACCTTCGGCGTCGGGCATGATGCGCTCGAAGATTTCGACCATTTTTCGGGGGCGGACGAGGAGGCCGGTTTCTTCCCGCACTTCGCGTTTCAGGGCGTCTTCGATTTTTTCGCCGGGTTCGATCAGGCCGCCGGGGAGGGACCAGTATCCTTTTAAAGGGTCGCGGGCGCGCTGGACCAGGAGGATCGAGGCGCGGCGGATGATGAGGGCTCCCACGCCTGGAAGCGGATGCTTGGGGTAGCGGCGGCTCACGGAAGAAGTAGCCAGTAGCCAGCAGCCAGGAGCCAGGAGGCAAGGTGGGGAGGCATTCTAATATTGCAACGCTCCTTTTACTCCGAGTCTGACGCGATAGACGAAGGTTCTGGCGGTGATGTATAGGCTTTCGAGGTCGCCATCGCCGAAGGTTAGATTGGACGGGGTTTGACTGAGCTCGATGGATCCCAGCAGTTTCGCTTCTTCCGAATAAACGTAGACGAACTTCGCGGCTACGTAGAGATTGCCTTTTTCATCGGTGCGGATGCCGTCGGGGACGCCTTCAATGTTGGCGACGGCGACGCGTTCGTGGGAGGCTGCGCCGGATTTATCAAGATCGTAGGCGCGCACGAGGCGGGCATCGGAATCGGCTACATAAAGGACCTTGCCATTGGGCGACAGCGTGATCCCGTTGGGGCGCGTCTTCCATTTCGCGATGGCTTCCAGGTCGCCTTTCGGGGTGATGTGGAAGACTCCGAAGAAGTCGAGCTCGCGATGATCCTGCTGGTCTCCAAAGGCGGGATCGGTGAAGTAAATATGGCCGTCGCGGCGGACCACGATGTCGTTGGGGGCGTTCAGGCGCTTGCCTTCGAACTTCGCCGCCAGCACTTCCACGACGCCTTTTTTTGACGTGCGGGTAACGCGGCGGGAGTGAAATTCGCAGGTGTAGAGACGGCCTTGGAGGTCGAAGGTATTGCCGTTGGGTCCGCCGGGAATTTCCGCGTAGACCGATCCGCCGGAGCCGGGAATGAATTTCTGAAGCTGGTTGGAGATGCAGTCGCTGAAGAGAAGGAAGCCGTCTCTGGACCATGCGGGACCTTCGGTGAACTGAAAGCCGGAGGCGATTTTCTCGATTTTCATGTCGGCGAAGTTTTGCGCGGCGGCGAGGGGGATGAGTAGCGCGGCAAGCAGCAGGCGTCGACACGAGTGTCGACGCGGCACGCACGAGTGCATGCGCCACAGGATAAATTGCACCTTCTGATTATGGCAAGGCGAAGGCGACTACGGAATCGCCCATTTTCGAGCCCGCTTTGCCGTGGCCGCCGGCGCAGATCACTATATATTGTTTGCCACCGACAGAGAATGTCATGGGCGTGGATTGCGCAGAGGCGGGCAGGTCGCCTGACCAAAGCTCGCGGCCGGAATCGACATCGAAAGCGCGGAGCTTCTGTTCGCTGGTGGTGGCGGCGACGAAGATGAGGCCTCCTCCGGTGACCATGGGGCCGCCCAAAGCGAGACCTCCGGGGATCGCGCCGCCGTTGGGCAAAGGAATCGAGCCGAGCGGCACGGACCATTTTTTCATGCCGGTAGCGAGGTCGACGGCGATGAGTTCGCTGAACGGCGGAGGGTTGCAGGGCAGGCCGCTGGGGGCGCGAAGATGTTCGCGCATCATGGCGTACGGAGTGCCTCGCTGTGGGCCGACTTCGAAGTTGAAGCGATTCTGATTGGCGGCCTTCACTTCGTCGCCGAGCTTGTCACGAGGGATCAGGCGCACGATAGTCGAGAGGCGATCCGAGGCGACGATCAGATAGCCGCGGGTGGGTTCATAGGCGCTGCTTCCCCAGTTGACGCCGCCGACATTGCCGGGAAAAACGATGGTCCCTTCAAAGCTGGGTGGCGTGAACAGGCCGCGCGAATCGAGCCCTTCGAGCCGCGCTTTGCACCAGGCTTTTTCCTCGGGCGTGATGCCCCAGGCGTCGTCGGCCGAGAATTTTTGCGGGGCTAAGGTGTCGTATTTCGGGAACGGCTGGGTGGGCGACGATTGCTCGCCTGGGATTTTCGATTGCGGCACGGGGCGCTCCTCAATCGGCAAAAGAGACGTGCCGGTTTCGCGGTCGAGGACGAAAAAATGTCCGATCTTGGTGGTCACGGCGACGGCGGGAGTGCCTTTCCAGGTCACCAGCGCGGGTTGCGAGGCGACATCGTAATCCCAGAGATCGTGATGCACCACTTGAAAGGCCCACAAGACTTGGCCGGTCGATGCGCGGAGAGCGACCACGGAGTTCGCGTAGCCGTTATTGCCGGGACGCTCCCCGCCATAGAAATCGGGACTGGCGCTGCCGGTGGGAACGAAGACCATGTCGCGTTCAGGATCCGCCGCGATCGTCGACCATGCGTTGGCGGCGCCGGCATTTTTAAGCGACGCGGGCAGAGGATCGAAGCTCCAGACCAGCTTGCCGGTGCGGGCATGATAGGCACGCACGATGCCGCGCTCTGAATCCGCCAAGCGGCCGTCGCCGATGGAGGAGCCGGTGATGACCAGGTCGCCGACGATCGCGGGAGGCGAGGTGACCTGATAATCGCCCTTGTTCTTGAGGCCGACGCCTTGCGTCAAATCGATTTGGCTGAAGCCGTCGCAAACTTTGCCGCTGGCCGCATCGACCGCGATCAGGCGGGCGTCGATGGTGCCAAAGATGATGCGACGCTGGCAGGGATCGCCCTTCTTGCGCGTGGAATCAAGCCAAGTGGAAACGCCGCGCGAGGTAACCTCAGAATATCCGTGCGAGCGGTCGATATCGGGGTCGAACTTCCAGCGCTCCTGGCCGGTGACGGGGTCGAGGGCGATCACCTGATTGAAAGGTGTCGAGAGATAGAGCGTGCCATCGATCATGATCGGCGTGGCTTCGAACGCGGCTTTGCTGGTGAGCTCCGATTTCGGAAGAAGCGCGCCGGTGTGATACTCCCATGCGGGTTTCAACTGCGTGACGTTCTGACGCGTGACCTGTGCGAGCGGCGAGTAGCGAGTGCCACCGGCATCGCGGCCGTAGGCGGACCAATCGACATCGCCGCTGATTAACAAAAGAGCGAGAAGAGCGTGCATGAATTGAGTATCGCGCCGGGCGGGTCTGAGAGCACTCCTTTTGGGACGAGCAGGCCTGGGGAAGGGACGAATGGGCCTCAGCGCAGGATTTTTTGAGAGGCCTCCGCCGTAATGTAGCGGCGGGTCCACGGGATTGTCGCGCCATCTTTCATCACGATTTTATATTCGCCGTGGAACCACGGCTGCAATTCGCGAATGCTATCCAGGCGCACGATGGCGGAGCGATTGACGCGCACGAATTCGGCGGGGTTGAGCTTTTTCGAAAAGGTATCGAGCGTGCCGCGCACGGTATACGGCTTCACCGCGTGCAGGACCAGATAATTTCGAGCGCCTTCGATCCAGGCGACCTCGGCGGTAGCGATGAAAAACGAGCGGCCGTTTTCGGTGATTAGAATACGGTCCGTATAGTGCTGCTTCAGATCGGCGATCAGGCGCTGAAGGTGGCCGACGACGTCGCCTGCCTGCCGCCGCTGCCGTACGCGATCGAGGACCTTTTGCAGGCGCTGCTCGTCGTACGGTTTCAGCAAATAGTCGAGTGCGTGGACCTCAAACGCTTTCAACGCAAACTGATCATGCGCGGTGACGAACACGATTTCGGGCAGCGGAGGCGTCAATGCGGCCGCCACGGCGAATCCATCGAGCTTCGGCATCTGCACGTCGAGAAAAACGACATCGGGGCGCAGGCGCGCGATCGCTGCGATTGCCTCCGCGCCATCGGACGCTTCGCCGACGACCTCAAAATCGCCGGCCGCGTCAAGGAAGCGCTGCATCTTGCGGCGCGCCGGACGTTCGTCGTCAACCAGCAGGGTTCGAATCGACATGAAAAGGAACCTGCAAAGTGACGATCAAGCCACCGTCGTCGGCATTATGGAGGTCCATGCGGTGCGTGCCTCCGTAGAGCCGCTCCAGGCGCTCCGCTGTGTTCGAAAGTCCGATGCCGTTGAGCTTTTGGCCGACGATGCCGGGGCCGTGGTCGCGGACTTCGAGGCGCAGGGATCCGTTCTCGCGCGCCGCGCGCACTTCGACGCGCACCTTCGACGTGCTCCGATCCGCGCCATGTTTAATCGAGTTTTCGACCAGCGGTTGAAGCACCAGCGGAGGGACCATCGCGCCGCGCGCCTCGATACTGGCCTCGACGTCGACCTCCAGGCGCTCCTCGAAGCGCGCCTTCATGGTCTCGACGTAGAGGCGCAGGAATTCGATCTCACGCTCCAGCGTTACTTCCTGCGCGTCGCCTTGTTCAAGTGTCGAGCGCAGCAGATCGCTGAGGCGCGCGATCATGCGGTCCGCGGCGCGCACGTCTTCATACATCACGGAGGAGATGGTGTTTAGCGTGTTGAACAGAAAATGCGGATTGAGCTGTAGCCGCAGGTTCTGCAACTGCGCCTGGGCCAGCGTTTTTTCAAGCTGCACGGAGCGGATCTGGCGGTAGTAAAGAGTGGTGAGGCCGGCCCAGATCGCATAGCTGATCACATCGACCGGCAGTTCCATGAAATACCGCGTCGGCATGGTTCCGTAATCATAGTGGCCGAGTCCGGCGAGCGGAAAAAGCAGTAGCCGCGAGCCCCAGTTGAGCGTCGTGTGCACGGCGGAACCGGCCAGCACGAGGGCGATATGCTTCGGGAGATTGCGAGCCCAGGAATCCGAATCGAGGGGATAGCGCCTAACGGCCCACCAGGCCAGAAGAATCATGACGACAGACCCGTAGCAGCCCGTCCCTTGCTCGATGAACGTCACGAGCCACGGCTCATGATGCTGGCGCGTGATGATGTCGAGATACCGGTAGGTGAACTCCAGCAGCGCGATCGCCGTGGAGTAGACGAACAGGAGCAATGCGGCTTTGCTGCGCGGCCGGACCATGTAGAAACTATATCCAACCTCAGTATCATGAAATACGTATGCGCATCGGGGTCGACGCTGGTGGAACATTTACGGACTTTATTGTTTTATACGACGACGGACATTTGGAAACCTTCAAAATGCGGTCGAATCCGCGTGCGCCGGCCGAAGTGATCCTGGCGGGGATCGCGCGTGCCGCGAGACGGAACAAGGCTGAAGTGGTGCATGGATCGACCGTCGCCACCAATGCGCTGCTGGAACGCAAGGGCGCGAAAACGGCGTTCGTGACCACGGAGGGCTTCGAAGATCTGATCGAGATCGGACGCCAGAATCGCGCCGAGCTTTACAATTTAATGCCCGCGCCGCGCCGTCTGCTGGTGGATCGCGAAATGTGTTTCGGCGTGAAGGAGCGGGTTTACTTTGATGGCTCCGTTGCGAAAAAGCCGTCCGCGGCGGAGTGGAAACGCGTTGCCGCACGATTGAAAAAATCCGGCGCAAAATCGATCGCGATCTGTTTCCTGCATGCGTATCAAAATTCGGCAAATGAGCGAGCGGCGGCGAAGGCACTGGCCGAAGCGGGCGTTTATCTTTGCGCCTCGCACGAAATCAGTCCTGAGATTCGCGAGTACGAACGGGGGTCGACCACGCTGGTGAATGCTTATGTCGGACCGTTGATGGAGAGCTATCTGGGCCAGCTCGAACGCTCGCCCGAGGGGCGCCGCATCGCGATTATGCAATCGAACGGCGGATTTCTTTCCGCTCGCGACGCGCGGAAACATGCCGTGCGGACGGTGCTCTCGGGTCCCGCCGGAGGACTGGTGGGTGCGCTCGAAACCGCGCGGGCCAGTGGTTTCACGCGTGTTTTGGGATTCGACATGGGAGGTACGTCGACCGATGTGAGCCTGGTCGATGGCGTGGCGCGCCATACAACGGAGGCGTCGGTCGACGGCTATCCGATTCGCGTGCCGATGCTCGATATTCACACGGTGGGCGCGGGCGGCGGATCGATTGCGCGGGTCGATGCGGGTGGTCTGCTGCGGGTAGGTCCGGAGAGCGCGGGCGCGGATCCGGGTCCCGCATGCTACGGCACCGGCACATCGGCGACGGTAACCGATGCGCACGTGGTGCTGGGAAGAATCAGCGTGGAACAGCTTCTGGGCGGCGCGATGACCATCGATAAGGAGCGCGCTGCGGCGGCTGTCGGTCAGATTGCCAAACGTTTGAAGATCGATCTCGCGTCCGCGGCGGCGGGGATTTTGCGGGTCGCGAATGCAAACATGGAGCGGGCGATTCGCGTGGTTTCGGTCGAACGCGGGCATGATCCGCGAGACTTCGCGCTGGTCGCATTTGGAGGCTGCGGAGGATTGCATGCCTGTGAAATCGCGGAAGAGCTCGGCATTCGCACGGTGATCGTGCCCGAATATGCGGGAGCGCTTTCCGCCCTCGGCATGTTGATGGCGGATGCGGTGCGGGACTACGCGGCCGGAGTTTTAGGAAGGCGCGATATCGATAAAATGTTTGTCGCGCTGGAGCAGCGCGCGCGCCGCGAATCGCCGGCGGCGGAAATTGAGCGCACCGCGGATCTTCGTTATCGCGGGCAAAGCTACGAACTGAATGTGCCTTGGAACAACGGCAATCCCGCCGCGTTGTTTCATCGCGCGCACGAGAAAATTTACGGTTATGCCAACGCCGATCGCGAGGTTGAAGTGGTCGCTATTCGCGTGCGCGCCCGCACCGCCGTCGAGAAACCGAAACTGGTGCGCAGTGGTTCCAGGAAGACGGGAAAGCCGGAGCAACGACCGATTTGGGTGGGCGGGAGCGGAAAGAAAATCGACGTGTGGAAACGGGAGAGCCTCAGCGACCGCGCGAAGCCGGGACCGGCGCTGGTGCTTGATTACGGATCTACCACGCTGATTCCGCCCGGATGGAAATTTCGGGTGGACCGCGCAGGCAACTTATTATTGACAGTATAATCGACCCATGATTGAACTCGACGTCGCGCCTCGCCGCACGAAGATCGTGACCTCGGCTGAGGAGCCCGCTCGATACCTTGTCCTAGGCGATTTCGGCGGCCGTCCGGCTGAGCCGCACGTTGTCGATCGCGATAATATCGACGACGTCATTTCCATTCTCCAGGTGTCCGCCGGCGGCATGCGGATTCGCTCGCTCGAAGATTTTCATCCGGACCGCTTGTACCATCGTTTCGAGATGGGGGAGACCGGGGAGCCGGCCGAGCCCGAACCCGCGCCGCCGGCTGCATCGCCCACAGCCGACATCGGAGAGCTGCTTCGCCCCAGGAGCCTATTGGAACAGATCGCCGAGGGTGGCGATCCTTTCGAACAATACGTGAAGGAATTGGCCCTGGCCCACTCCGTGCCGCGGCAGAAAAAGAATGGAGACCGGACCGCCGCGCTGAGTGAGCGCATGAACGCGCTGCTGCACCATCCGCGATTTCAGGCGCTGGAATCCGCGTGGCGAGGGGTCGATTTCGCGGTCCGGCAAATGGACGACGCGGCGGCGCGCATTCATATTGTGCAGTATTCGAAAGAAGACCTGGCCATCGACCTTGCGTCAGATAATCTTCGCGCCACGCGCCTTTATGCGATTCTGCATTCGCGGCGCTGGACGGCGGCGATCGGCTTTCATTCGTTCGACGACGCTGACGTCGCGTTGCTCGCCGGCATCGCCGTGGTCGCGGCCGACGCGCATGTGCCTTATCTGGCGCAAGGCTCGGCGGATATGGAATCCGCGCTCGAGGTGCTGCGGGACGTGCCGGAAGCTTCGCACCTGGGCCTCGCGCTTCCCCGCCTGCTGCTGCGATTGCCTTATGGGCCGCGCACCAGCGCGATCGATTCTTTTGAGTTCGAAGAAATGCCCGGCGCGCCGGTGCATGGGCATTATTTGTGGGGCAACGCCGCGCTGGCCTGTCTGGCGGTGCTGGTTCGCGGCGACGCGGAAAATCTGAATCTCGAAGATCTCCCCGCGCATACCTATAAACACGATTCGGAATGGATGATGACGCCCTGCGCCGAAGTTTTTATGACAGAAAAAGAGGTGCTCGCGCTTATGGATTGCGGCTTGATGCCACTCATCTCTTATAAGGACCGCCCGCTGGTGCGCCTGGCTGGATTCCGCGCCGTCAACTCCGCGCCGCTACCGCTTCCATCTCCGTTTTAGCGAGCCCTTTCCATTTTCGAACCTGCGCCCGCCGATGCTTCGGCATCGTGTCGACCGCCTCCACGCACTGCGCGAAAGCCTCGCGAGCTTCGGCAGATTTTCCAAGGCCCACGAGAGTTTTCCCGTACCAATAAAGCCCCTCGGGATCGTACGAACGCCGATCGGTATACTTGCGAAGCGCCGCGGCTGCCTCAACGAATCTGGAAGACGCTACGTAGGCGGCCCCTAATTCGCGCCACACTTCACTCGACGACAATTTGTCGTCCAGCGCCGCCGCGGCTTTCAGATATCGAATCGCATCGTCAAACCGCCCCTGCTCCCGCGCGATGCGTCCCAACTGAAACTGTGCGTCGGATTCCGTTGGATCTATCTCAATCGCGCGCGAGAATCGGGCGATCGCCTCGGTATACTGCCGCCTCTTCTGATACACCAGTCCCAATTGATAATGAGCATCGGCATCGCGCGGATTCGTGGTCGAAAGCTCCAGTTGCCGTTGAAACTGCTGCCGCCCGCGCAATCCTTCGCCCAGCGATCGCACCTCGCCGCCGAACATGGAGTACGCGTAATACAACAGAAACGGCGACATCAGGTAATATTTCAACCCGCCAGCGAGATCGGACAGCGCGATTCCGCCCATCGCCGCGATGCATCCGACCAACGCCATCCCGATCGCCGGTCCAAATCCGATGCCGAACAGCGTTCGAATCCCGAACGCTGCCAGCACCGCGAAATACAGATTCGCCACGATCAATAAAACGGCGCCTGACAGGACCAGGCTAGCGAGCGCGATTGGCAGATACGCCGCCGCCCACGCCATCAGCACGCACATCAGCAGCGATGAATAATCGCTCCGCATCAGCACTCCGAAACCGCCAAATCCGCCCGCCGCGCGCAGGAAAATCACCGCCGGCACGAATACCACAACGATCGTGACCAGGGGCGCGAGTAGCGAATATCCCAGCCAGCTCCCGACGGCGTGTTCCACGATGGTTCGCGGGCGAAACACCCCCAGCGCCCCGAAACTCAGCAGGATCGAAGCGCCCAGCGCCGTCACGACCGCGAACCACAGCCGTCCGCGATCCAAAATCCTGCTGATCCCCGCCACCGGCTGTATGTAAAGCAATAAAAGGGCAGTTATGTTCTCGCGCACCATGCTTCTACCTTATTAGAAGCGAAAATCGGGTACGAGTGTGCCAAACTGAAGATTCGTGCAGAAAAAAGTAAAGATTCGCTCCACCACCATCCTATGCGTGCGCCGCGACGGCAAAGTCGTCATGGCCGGCGATGGACAGGTTACCCTCGGCTCAGAGGTTTTGAAGGCATCGGCCAAGAAACTCCGCCGCCTCTATAACGGAAAGGTCGTCGCCGGATTCGCGGGAGCCACCGCTGACGCGTTCGCTCTCTTCGCGCGCTTCGAACAGAAGCTCGAACAGCATAACGGCAACCTCGCGCGCTCCGTCGTGGAGCTTGCGAAAGACTGGCGAACCGATCGCATGCTGCGGCACCTGGAAGCCCTGCTGCTGGTCGCCGACATCGGCGCGACCTACATCGTCAGCGGCACCGGCGACGTGATCGACCCTGACGATTCCATCGCCGCCATCGGCTCCGGCGGCTCCTATGCGAAATCGGCCGCCGTCGCGCTCATCGAAAATACGAAACTTTCCGCGCGCGAAATCGTCGAAAAGTCAATGGCCATCGCCGCCAAAACCTGCATCTATACTAATGACAACATCGTGTTTGAGGAGCTCGGCTGATGGTGATCTATCTTCCCTCGCAGGCCGCTGACGACCTGCCGGTTCTTGACGAATTAACGCCCCGCGAGATTGTCCGGGAGCTTGATAAATACGTCATCGGACAAGCTGACGCCAAGAAAGCCGTCGCCATCGCGCTGCGCAATCGCATCCGCCGCCAGAAGCTGGAACCGGAAATGGCCGAGGAGGTGATGCCGAAAAATATCCTCATGATCGGTCCCACCGGCGTCGGTAAAACCGAACTCGCGCGCCGCCTCGCCAAGCTTGCCAATTCGCCGTTTCTGAAGGTCGAAGCCAGCAAGTTTACCGAAGTCGGCTACGTCGGCCGCGACGTTGAATCCATGATTCGCGATCTGGTCGAAATATCCATCGACATGGTCCGCGAAGAGCGTCTCAATGAAGTGGGGGAGCGCGCGGAGCGCAACGCCGAAGAGCGTCTGCTCGAATTGCTGATGCCCGCGCAGCCCGAAACCACCGACAGCGCCGACCGCACCCGTGAAAAACTGCGCGAGAAATTACGAGCCGGCAAGCTCGACGACCGCATGGTCGAGATCGATGTCAAGGAACGCGGTCCGTCGTTTGAAGTCACCACCGCCAGCGGCCTTGAGGAAATGGACATCAATCTCAAGGATGTCCTGCCTGGCCTGTTCGGCGGCCGCACCCGCAAGCGAAAAATGCGCGTCGGCGAAGCGCTCGATTATCTGGTTCAGGAAGAGGAGCAGAAGCTCGTCGACATGGATCAGGTGACGCGCGTCGCCATCGAGCGCGTGGAGCGCAGCGGCATCATCTTCTTGGATGAGATCGATAAAATCGCCGGCCGTGAAGGCGGCCACGGTCCCGACGTTAGCCGCGAAGGCGTGCAGCGCGACATTCTGCCCATCGTCGAAGGAACCACCGTCAACACCCGCTACGGCTTCGTCCGCACGGACCATATTTTGTTCATCGCCGCCGGCGCGTTCCACGTCTCGAAGCCCAGCGACCTGATCCCGGAGCTGCAAGGCCGTTTCCCCATTCGCGTCGAGCTGAAATCGCTCTCAGAGGCCGATTTCATTCGCATTTTGAAGGAGCCGAAGAACGCGCTCATCAAGCAGTATCAGGCGCTGCTCGATACTGAAGGCATCAAGCTGGTCTTCACTGAGGACGCCGTAAAAGAGATCGCTTCCTTCGCCGCCCAGGTCAACGACTCCACCGAAAATATCGGCGCGCGCCGCCTCCATACGATTCTCGAAAAGCTTCTTGAAGACGTTTCCTTCGACGGTCCCGATCTCAAAAAGAAAAACGTGAAGGTCGACGCCGTTTACGTCCGTAAGCAACTGGCCGATATCGTCAAGGATCAGGACCTCAGCCGCTACATTCTCTAGTCAGGCGCCGATGAACGCGCATAGACCATTTTTCTTAATCGTCGTTTTTCTATTGGCGCTTGCCGGCTGCGGTTATCCTGGCCCCGTCCTGCCGCCTCTCCTCAACATCCCGTCGCAAATTCCCTACGTCAACGCAGTCGAATATGGAGACCAGATCCTGGTTCAGTTCACACAGCCGGAGCTGACCACCGAGGGAAATCCCGTCCTGAATCTGCGCCTGCTCGAAGTACGCGTCGGCCCGCCCGTCACGCCGCTGATGCCTCAGGTCTGGGAAAAAACGGCGAAGTCTTACCCCGTTCCCAACCCCGCGCCCGGCGCATTCACGAAAGAAATTCCTGTCGCCGATTGGCTGAACAAGGAAGTGCTGATCTCCGTCCGCGCCGTCGGATCGCGCGGAAAGCCCGCCTCCTGGGCGACGCTGAAGGCCCTCAAGATTGAGCCGCCTCTTCCGCAGCCCACCGCTCTCGCCGCCGAAAATGTCGAGCAGGGAGTCAAGATCACCTGGAAAGGCGCCGGCCCGAAGTATCGCATTTACCGCGCCTTGGGCGACGCAACTCCGGAACGCCTCAATGAGTCGGATCGCCCGGAATTTGTCGACGACACCACGCAATACGACAAGGCTTATCAATACCTGGTCCAGGCCATCACGGACGATCTTCACGGAAGCAAGGTATCCGATCCCGTCTTCTGCACGCCCGTCGATACTTTCCCTCCGGCCGTTCCAGGCGCGCTGACCGCCATTCTCGGCGTCTCCACAATCGAGCTTGCCTGGACCCGCAACACCGAAGCCGACTTCAAGGGGTATAACGTCTACCGCTCCACCGAAGGCGCCCCCTTCGTAAAAATCGCCGAACTGGTCCCCGCGCCCGCCTTTAGCGATAGCAATATTGAAGCCGGCAAAAAGTATCGCTATGAAGTCTCCGCCGTGGATGTAAAAGGCAACGAAAGCGCCCACTCCACCCCCGCCGACGCCTCCGCTCAGTAGCTACCTCTGCTCCGTTCTACCGAGCCGACCACGGGGAGCGGAGTTTTACAAGCGGCCAACACGCTATGACAAATGATGATATACTAACGCGCTAAGTATTGAATTGTTAGTGTTCTTATTAAGAAAAGGGCGGGACTGTGTCTACGGGGATCAATGGGACGCGCGCAGCCCGAAGGGATGGTGATGCTTTGAACGATCTTCTCGTCATTCGCATCTTGTTTATTGTCATACTCGCTTGTGCTGCCTTTTTTCTGAGGCCGTTCAATTTAAGCGGACCACTCGCCGCCGCTGTCGGCGCCGCCGCGGGATTGTGTGTCGTCTTCTTCGAAATCCGTATCAAGCAAGTGAGCCTCACCCGCTTGATAGGCGCCGCCGCAGGCAGTGTCCTAGGCATTTTCGGAGCCTTTCTGATCTCGCTGGTGCTCGGCCATGCCATGCCAAACAGCACTACCACTATTCCATTCGTCGAAGTCGTGCTGCTCGGCTGGATGATGTACTGCGGCCTCGTCGTCGGTGCCGCGAAAGGCGAATCGCTCAATCTGTCGGCGTTTGGCGGCTTGTTCGGCGTCGAAAAAGTGACGAAAACGGTATTCAAAATTCTCGATACCAGTGTCATTATCGATGGCCGCATTGCCGATATCGTCGAGACCGGTTTCGTCGATGGCACGCTCGTCATCCCTCAATTTGTGCTGCGTGAATTGCAACTGGTGGCGGATTCGTCGGACTCCATGAAGCGCAACCGCGGCCGCCGGGGCCTGGATGTCCTCCAGCGCATACAAAAGATGCCGCAATTAAACATTCAGATTTTTGAGGATGACTTCCCCAATGTCCGCGATGTCGACATGAAATTAATTGAGCTTGCCAAAGTGTATGACTCAAAGATCGTCACCAATGACTTCAATCTCAACAAGGTGGCGCAGCTTCATGGCGTGGTCGTGCTCAACATCAACGATCTGGCGAACGCGTTAAAGCCCGTCGTCCTGCCCGGCGAGCTCATGCGCGTTTTCATCCTCAAGGAAGGAAAAGAATACAACCAGGGCGTGGCTTATCTTGACGACGGCACCATGGTGGTGGTCGACAACGCGCGCAAGATGATCTCCAAAACCATCGACGTAGCGGTGACCAGCGTACTTCAAACCACCGCTGGCAAAATGATTTTCGGCCGATTCGACGAGCGCACCCACGCCGTGCACGAAAAGGATCGCGCCCCCGCCCGCGAGCACGTAACCCCAGCCGCCAGCACCGGGTCCTGACCCCCAGCCCTTGTTTGTGTTTGTGGGGCGGCGCCATGCGCTGCCAGCAATAGCGACGAAAACACGCGACGCTTCCGGTCGACGTTCTGAACCGCCATGCGTAAGCATGCGGCCGACCGGCGACGAATTTAGGAATCGAGATCGAAAGCCGCCGTGAGGGGGATTTCAATGGCGGGGTTCTCAGCGCGGAGGATCTCGCAGACCGCGCCGGCGGGATTTTTCTGTGAGTAGAGCAGCGCGCTTTGCTCCTGAGGGTCAACGATCCAGACCCATTCAACGCCGATGGAAAGATACTCCTGAATTTTCGGCAGCATGCGAACCATGCGGTCTTCTGGAGAAAGAATTTCGACGACAAGAAAGGGAGCGACAGTCGGGATGCCCGTGCCGATGTCGTCGTTGCGCCAGACGGCTATATCCGGAACGCGGTAGCGCCGCTCTGAGATCTGAATGCGGGTTTCAGGCAGCACTCTCAAGCCAAGGCGGCTTCGCAACTGCCTGAGCAGGCCGATAAGATTGCTTTGCACATCACTATGCGGAATTTCGCCTATATTGCGTTCCACGATCTCGCCGTCGAGATATTCGCAGTCCGGTCCTTCAAAGCTCGTGCGGAGGTATTCGCTGACGTCCATCAGCACTTTCGTGCTCATGTGCTCAATTATGGCACCGAACGTCGACGCCGGTAGACTTTCATCCGTATATGTACGCTAAAATCAAACTTCCGATATGAAAGTTTCTGTCATCCTCCCTGCGGCAGGCCTCGGCACGCGCATGGGCCGGGAGAAATCCGGCATCAGCCGCAAGCAATTTATGCTGCTCGATGGCGCGCCGATCCTGATCCATACCATCCGCAAGTTTTTGCAATGCAACTCCGTGTCGGAAATCGTCGTGGCCTTGCGCGCGGAGGATCTCGACTGGGCGCGCGGTCTCGTCTTTCAGGAACACACGGTAAAGACCGTGCGTTTTGTCGAAGGCGGCGATAGCCGTCAGCAATCGGTGGAAAACGCGCTGGCAACACTCCCCGCCGATACGGATCTGGTCGCGGTCCACGACGCAGTACGTCCTTTTATTGAACCGTCGTTAGTGGAGCAGGTAATTGCCGAAGCAGCCGTCGCCGGTGCAGCCATCGTCGGCATTGTTCCCGTCGATACCGTGAAGCGCGTTCATAAAAACAAGATCCGCGCCACCCTTCCCCGGGAGCATCTGGTGTTGGCGCAGACCCCGCAAGTGTTTCGCTTCGATCTGTTGAAGAAAGCCTTCGAGATGGCGCGTCAGGACAGTTTCACCGGCACCGACGAATCGAGTTTAGTAGAGCGCCTGGAGCAAGTCGAAGTCAGCGTGGTGCAAGGCAGCGATCGCAACATCAAGATCACCAAACCCACCGACATGGACCTGGCGCGCCTGTTTCTGGACGAAGAAACGGCGGGAAAGCCGGCGTGAGAATTGGGCAAGGCTGGGATGTGCACCGCCTGATCGCAGGCCGCCCGCTCATTCTAGGGGGCGTAACAATTCCATCCGAGTTCGGCCTCGACGGCCACTCCGACGCCGACATCCTTTCCCATGCCATTACTGACGCATTGCTCGGTGCAGCCGCGCTCGGCGACATTGGAATGCATTTCCCGGACACGGATCCGCAATGGAAGGGCGGAGACAGTAAACAATTCCTGGCCTTCGCCGCCTGGCTGGTTCGCGACAAAGGCTTCCAGATCGTGAATGTCGATTCGACGGTGATTTTGGAGCGCCCCAAGCTCAAAGATTTTCGACTCCCCATTCGCGAAGCACTCGCCGTAACGATGGGTATTCCACCTGATTGCGTGTCGGTAAAATTCAAGACCGCCGAGCGGGTAGGGCCGGTCGGCGAGGGCAAATCAGCCGAAGCGCAAGCGATAATTATGCTCGAAAAACGTGCACTTTAAGGTCGATTAAGGCTTCTTACAGGCATCAAATGAGCAGAATAAGCTTCCCTATGGTCTGCCGCCCTTCCAAATCGCGATGCGCCTGCGCCGCGTAAGCCAGTTGATACTCGTGTTCCGCCCGTAAAACCAGCTTCTTTTCAGCAATCCAGCGAAAAATATCCCCAACGCGCCATTCCAACTCCTTACGGTCGGAAATGTAGTGTTGGAGCGAAGGACGGGTGAAGAAAAGCGATCCTTTTTGCGACAACAATAACGGTTCAAACGCCGGCACGGCGCCACTGGATTGTCCGAATGAAACCGCCATGCCGCGTGGACGCACACAATCCAAACTCTTCATTAGAGTAGTGTTGCCGACTGAATCGTAAACCACGTCGACACCCCTGCCATCCGTCAGCCGCTTGGTTTCGGCCACAAAATCCTGGGTGGTATAAAGAATAACTTCGTCGGCCCCGGCTTCCCGGGCGAGTTGCGCTTTCGCTTCGGTGCTGGTGGTGCCGATGACCCGAGCGCCAGCGAGTTTCGCCATCTGCACCAGTAGCAGCCCGGTGCCTCCGGCGGCGGCATGAATCAGCGCCGTATCGCCTTTTTTCAAAGGGTAGGTGGAATGCATAAGATAATGAGCCGTCATGCCTTGCAGCATCACCGCGGCGCCGTCGCGAAACTCGACGCGGTCCGGCAGCGGGACCAACAATGACTCCGGCACCAGCGCATACTCCGCATAAGAGCCGCGCGACATTGCCCAAGCGACCCGGTCGCCTTTCTTGAACAGGTCACCTGCCTCAACGGTGCCTGCGCCTTCTGATCCCAAGATGGCTGGCAACGGTATCTTATACAATCCACTGCGCTGATAGGTGTCGATAAAATTGACCCCGGAGGCCGCGACCTTCACCAGCGCGTGTCCCGGAGTAAGCTCCGGTTTTGGCATGTCCCCGTATTTAAGGGCCTCGGGACCGCCGGTCTGTTCAATGTAAATGGCTTTCATGGACCTTCCTTCGCAGATGCGCGGCACCCGCGTAGAGTAGCAAGTATGTGAGTGTAAAGGGGAAAAACATCAGGCGCGTGATCGCGGGCACGGCGGCAGCCCCCGTCAGCCCGGCGCGAAATAACATGAAGTGCAGAATGACGCGCCATTGCGCCCGGTCTGCCCAGAAGAAATCGCAATTTTCGTTGACAATGAAAAGCTTTGCCGGGATCTTCGCGGCGAGCCACCATTTCCACTTCGTCATGATGGGCTCGGCGGCGCAGATGATGCCGATGGCGGCGTAGTTGCGCGATTTCAACTCGGCCAACAATTTGGCGCGGCTCGAAGGATCGGTATAATCGATCACGCGCGAAATTTTTCCGCGGAAGCTTTGCGGCACGCCGGCGAAGCAGGTGACCAGATCGATCTCGATCGTCTCTCCGTAGATCTGATAAAGTTTGGGAATCAAGTTGTCAAACAGATGGCGCGCGCCGCTCTCCACCAGGAGGACTCGAGTCAGCGGCGGAATGTCTCGACGGAAGAAGCGGCGCAAGTGACGATTGTAGCGAAATAAAAATATCTTGACAATTTTCCAGATTTATCCGCATAATGAGTCGTCTACTTCCCGCGTTCGATCCTTCCTGTTGTAGAAAAATAACACACAACCTGTGTCCATTAGGACCATTTTTATGACGCTTGTAAATAGACGTGTATGTGAAGATCTCATTTTGCTGGTAGCCGCGTTTTTTGCCGTCGCCTGGGCGATCGCGCGGGCCTGCGTCCAATCGATCACTATCGATGAATCCACCACGTACCTTCTCTTCGTCGACAGGCCGTTTCATTGGGCATTGTTTCCCTCTTCCAACAATCATGTTCTGAATACGTTGCTGATGTGGGTGACCACCCATCTGTTCGGCACGTCCAGTTTTACGGTCCGCGCGCCCGCGCTGCTGGGCGCAATTTTGTATGCCGGTGTTTGTTATTTTTTGTGCCAGAGCATAGCAAATCAATTCAGTCTCCGGCTCCCTCTTTTTATTTGTTTGACTTATAATCCATTTATTTTTGATTTTATGGTCGCCGCGCGCGGTTATAGCCTGGCGGACGCATTTCTATTGGCGGCGATTGCGATTCCGGTGTGGCATCGCCTGAAGGGCGGGCTATCGCTGCGCCAATCCTGTATTTTGGCGTCGCTCGCGCTGGGATTGTCGTTCACCGCCAATTTCTCATTCGCTTTTATCGATCTGGCGGTATTTCTTGGCGTCGTCATCTGGGCCATCCGGCGCCGCGAAACCGAATCCGTGGTCCGCATTGTCGAATACTGCGTGCTGCCGGGCCTTCTGGTCGCGCTCCTGATCTGCGGTTACGCGATCGCGCACTGGACCAGGGGGGAAATGTGGTGGGGCGCGCACTCGCTCAGCGAAACGACCAGGAGCCTGGTGCAATCGTCACTTTATCAACTGGATCCGCGATTCGCAGAGTCGGGATTATACAAGCTGATGGACCTGTTGAAGCCGTCGATGCTACCGGTGCTCGCCATTCTTTGTGTGATCCAGGTTGTGCTGACCAGGCTCGAAGGCTCATGGCTCCAGAGCGCGCACGCCCGATGGCTGGGAAAATTTGCGGCTGGGCTGGCGGGCATTGTGGCGCTCAGTGTCCTGCTGCACTGGCTGGCATTCCGCTACGAAAATATCCCTCTACCATTGGGCCGAACGGGAATCTATCTGGTGCCGTTGTGTACCCTGATTGCCGGGATCATTGCGGCGGCACCGGTACGATCCTCAATCTCGCGATGGTGCGGCCGCGGCATAACCGTGGTGTTCATCTGCCTGGCTTGCTATTTTCTGTTGTGTATCAGGTTGAATTATTTCAAGGAATGGGAATGGAACGCGGAGGTGAAAGACGTTTATCCTGTACTGGCGCGGCTTAACCGCACCTATGGCGTTACTAATGTCGGCGCGAGCTGGTCTTCCGTTTCTCCGCTGAACTACTATCGAGCGGTGTCGAATGAGAAGCCGTTCCCGGAGTTGACGAGCACATTACCTTATCCTCCGGAAGGCAAATCCATCTATGTCCTGAATCAATTGTTTGATATGGAGTTTCTGGAGAAAGAGAAGCTGGTGGTGGTTTACCGGGGCAAATCGACTGGGCTGGTTGTGGCGGTCCCACCGGGTGGGGTGATTCCGGCGACGATGATTGAGCCTTAGGGCATGGCGGCTCACCCACACGCCATGGCGCTCTGGTTCATCCATCCCCCGGAGCGCGACCAGGGGGTCGCGCGCGGGTCAGGGGACCCGCCCTACTGGACGCCGGGGCTCGACTACCTGCCCCGGGCGTCGAGAGGGGTCTCGACGCGGCACGCAAGAGTGTGCGTGCGCCACAAAACGTCAACTCTAGAGGGTGGCGTCGACGGTCGCGCCAGGCGGGGTTTGGCCGATGATGATTGATCCTTGCGTGAGTGCGCTTGAACGCGGGCCGGGGATTACGATGCCGGTCAGATTCAATGGATCGGCCAGCGCTACGTCTACTTCTTCGCCCATGTAGGTCGAGCGGCGCACTGAACGCAGCAGGTCTACGGCTTCCGGTCTGGCGAATTGTTCGCCGACGAATCCGGAGATGAAACGGCCGCCGCGAATTTCGCCGCGGGCTTCCATTCGGCGATAGGTCACGAGGAGATCGCGCCAAGCGGGAGCCAGAGGCTCGCGTTGGAGAAGATCGCGGAACACTACGCCCCAGCGGTCCAAAAGAAGTTTTGCGAAGAATTCGACGTCCACGGATTCGGTTTCGGAACGGTCGAACAGCGCCCAACGCCCGGCGGAATGACGGGGACGCTGGGTGCCTCCGGCCCGGCGCTTGGGATCTAACAACGCGCGCAAATTGTCGAATCCATCGGCGGTGACTAAACCGGCGGCCACCAATTCCCAGAGCGCATCCTCCACTTCGCTCGCCAGGCGGCCACTCGATTTCACCAGATCGATAAAGAAACACGCGCCGCGTTTCTGAAGCGCTTCGAAGACGTCGCGCGCTTGATGCGACAAAGGCGTTTCGGTGCGCGGAGCGGTTAAGAACGGAAAATCCTCGCGGCGAAAGAATGTGATCGGCGCGACGCGGGTGGGACGCACGCGCTTAGTAGGCGAATCGGGATCGAACGCGCGATGCGGCGAAAGACGGCCCCAGGCGATCTCTCCTGAAAGACACAGACGGTCGAGCAATTCGGGATCGTAATCGACGATGCGCCGGGGCAAAACAACCGATTCCCAGGCGGAAGCGGGGATTTCGTAGCCTTGGAGCTGCTTCAGGATTTGGAAGAGGCCGTCGACTCCATGCAGTTGGGTGCCGCGCGCCATATGCTGCCAGCGGCAGAGAAATCGCATGAAGTCGGCGGCGCTGACCGGCTCAATTTCTTTACGAAGACGTCCGAGCGTGAGGCGATGGATGCGGGCGACGATGCGGCGATGGCAAAATTCGGCGTCGGAAGAACACCAGCTTCCGCGCAGGATCTGGCCTTCGGCTTCCAGATGCGCGAGGGCGATTTCCACTTCGATTTCGGGCAAGCTGAGGCGCTGCGTTAACGCCGCCGTGGTCGTGGGACCGATGGAATCCATCCAGCCGCGCAGGATGGAAATGTAATCCGTGGTTTTCTCAAGCCGCTCAGTCGCTACCCAATGCCCGTCGATCAGGCTTGCCCTGCCCTTAGCGCGAAGCTGGTCGAAAAAATATTGCCACTGCTCGACTGGAGGCAAAATGATCAGGGTGAGTAAAGCATCGTGCAATTCATCGGGATCACGAACAACGGGCCAGGATTCTTCGGCCACCTGCGCGATGGCGGCGGGATCGAGCGCGCCGATTCCTCCGGCGATATCGGAGCTGAGAGTGCGGCGGATGATGACAGCCCGGGTGCGGCGTTCTTCGAGCGGCGCATCGTCCAGATAGGCGTAGGGATTGGCGTTGAGAATTTCGTGGCAGAAGGGCGAAGGCTCCGGCGTATCGACGGCGACGGTGCGCAGAGTGCCGTCGGCGATGCGGTCCAGAATGTTGATGAGGCCTTTGAGATCCATCGCTTCTTCCAAACAATTGGCGATGGTTTCGTTGACCAGGGGATGATCCGGAATGCGAATTTCGCCGGTGAGATTTTCGGCGCAGGCGACCTGATCGGGAAAGACGGCGGCGAGAAGATCGTCGGCACGCATGCGTTGCAGAGGCGGCGGAACCTTGTGTCCACCGGCGAAGCGCAGCACGGCGAGCGCACGCTGCGCGTTCCATTTCCAGCGCGCGCCGAAAATCGGCGAATCGAGCATGGCTTGGGTGAGCACATGCTCCACCGTGGGTGTTTTTAGAAAATCGAAAACCAGTTCCAGAGGGAAAGAATGCTGATCGCTGAGCGAAAGAACGAGTCCATTATCGGTCGCGGCGGCTTGCAGTTCGAAATTGAAGGTGCGGCAGAAGCGCTTGCGCAGCGCGAGGCCCCACGCTTTATTGATGCGCGAGCCGAACGGTGAATGAATGATGAGCTGCATGCCGCCGCCTTCATCGAAGAATCGTTCGGCGACAATCACATCCTGGCTGGGCACGACGCCGAGGGCGCGCTGACCGGCGTTGATATATTCGACGGCTTGCTCGGCGCCGCGGCGCTCGAGGGAACATTCGCGTTCGAGGAATGCGACGGCTGCGGCGTTTGCCCGCATGCTTACGCATGGCGGTTCGGTGGCTGGCTCGGCTGCACTTTGGTGAACGGTATGGCTACCCGACGCGACGCCTTGGTTGGCGGACGCTACGAAGATATCTTCTCGCAGGCGCGACACTTCGCGGGAAAGCTCGATGGTACGGCCGGGGGCTTCACCGTTCCAGAAAGGAATCGTGGGTGGCATGCCGCGCGCATCTTCCACGCGAACGCGGCCCGCTTCCACACGCTTGATGCGCCAGGATGTGGTGCCGAGGAGAAAGATATCGCCGGCCAGGCTCTCGATGGCGAAATCCTCGTCGAGGGTGCCGACGAGCGTGTTCTCGGGCTCGGCGATCACCTGGTATTGCGTAGTTTCCGGGATGGCGCCGCCGTTGGTGATGGCGATGAGGCGCGCGCCGCGGCGGCCTTTAATCACGCCATTGACCTGATCCCGATGCAGCATGGCGCCACGGCGTCCGCGCATGGTGGCGATGCCTTCGGATAGAACTTCGATCACGGAATTGAAGCGCTGGCGGGTGAGGTCGCGATAAGGATAAGCGGAGCGCACCAGATCGAAGAGATCGTCTTCCTTCCATTCGCCGGTGGCGGAGATGGCGACCAATTGCTGCGCGAGGATATCGAGAGGGGCGTGCGGGATTTCGATTTTATCGAGACATCCGGCGCGAATGGCCCGAACCACGGCGGCGCATTCGATCATTTCATCGCGCGTGGTGCAGAAGAGGCGGCCTTTGGGCAGAGCGCCTACCCAGTGACCGGCGCGGCCCACGCGTTGCAGCGCGGCGGCGATGGATCGGGGCGAGCCGATCTGGCAGACGAGATCGACCGTGCCGATATCGATGCCGAGTTCTAAAGACGCGGTTGCGACGACGGCGCGCAATTCGCCTCGCTTGAGCCGCTGCTCCGCTTCCAGGCGAAGAGCGCGGGAAAGGCTTCCATGATGCGGCAGGACGGCGGTTTCACCTAGCCGTTCGGCAAGGTGATGCGCGACGCGTTCAGACAAGCGGCGGGTGTTGACGAAGATCAACGTAGTGCGATGTTCCAGCGCGAGGTTCGCCAAACGGTCGTAGATGTCCTTCCACATCTCATTGCTGGCGACGGAGCTGAGCTCATCGCGCGGCACTTCGACGGCGAGATCCATGGCGCGGCGATGGCCGATCTGGATAATCTTCGGGTCGCGTCCCAGGAACTGCGCGACTTGTTCGATCGGACTGACAGTGGCCGAGAGGCCGATCTTCTGGAGCGGACCTTCGACCAGTGCTTCGAGCCTGGCGATGGAGAGGGCGAGATGCGAGCCGCGCTTCGATCCGGCGACGGCGTGAATTTCATCGAGGATGAGAGTCTTCACGTGGCGCAGCATTTTGCGGCCGCTTTCGGAGGTCAGGAGGATGAAAAGAGACTCAGGCGTAGTGACCAGGATGTGCGGCGCGTGCTTCGTCATTTGCAGCCGTTCGGCAGAGGGCGTATCGCCGGTGCGGACGGCGGTGCGGATGGGCGCGAGCAGGATTCCTTGCTGGGCGGCGAGGTCGGCGATGCCGGATAAAGGCACGTCGAGATTCTTCTGCACGTCGTTCGAGAGGGCCTTGAGAGGCGAGACGTAGAGAATTTCGGTCTGATTTCCAAGCTTGCCCGTGCGGGATTTGCGGACCAGGGAATCGAGCGCGATCAGGAATGCGGCCAAAGTTTTCCCGGAGCCGGTGGGCGCGGAGATGAGCACATCGCGGCCGGCTTGAATTTCCGGCCAGCCTAGCAACTGCGGCTCGGTCACGGTGGGAAAACGGTCCGTGAACCAGCGCCGGGTCAAGCTGTCGAAACGGGAGAGCGGCATTGGGGCTATTTATAGGTTAGCGCCAGTTCCGCCCGCCTGTTGCAGTATCCTAAATTGTTGAACAAGACGCCTTTCGACAACGACTACCTGGTCCGTCTGCGCCAGGGCGACGCGGATACGGAGCGGCATTTTGTTCTTCATTTCAGCAACGCGATCCGGCTGTCGCTGCGCTACCGGCTACGATCGTGGCAGTTGATCGACGATATCCGACAGGAAACTTTTTTGCGGGTGCTGAATTTCCTGCGGTCCGATAAGTCGATGGACCATCCGGAGAGGCTGGGGGCATATGTCCATTCGGTTTCGATCAATGTGATGATGGAGCTGTTGCGCGCGTCGACGCGGCATCCGGCGATGCCCGAAGACGTTCACCAACTGGTCGACCGGAGCGTGAATCCGGAGGGCGAAGTGGTGACGCGGGAGCGCAAGGATCTGGTTCGCAGCGTGCTGGACGAGCTGCCGGAGAAGGATCGGCGCATTCTGCGAGCGGTGTTTCTGGAAGACCTCGACAAGTCGGAGGTTTGCCGGCGATTCGACGTGAATCGGGATTATCTGAGAGTGCTGATCCACCGGGCGAAGATCCGATTTCGGGCGGCGCTCGATAAGGACGGCCGCGATCATCCGTGAAATGTATCGCGCGGATGAAACGGCTGGGCAGTGGAACACACATCTATTATGTGAGGCGAGTGGAAGATGGATCATTTGGAGGCGGAGCAAATGAAGGGTGTTGAGCGGTACATGCTCGGCGACCTGACCGTATCCGAAGTCGAAGAATTGGAACGGCATTTCTTCGATTGTCCTCAGTGCTCGGAGGAGTTGAGGGCGCTGACTATTTTTCAGGAGAATGCCCGGGCGGTTTTTGCCGAGCAGGATCCGGCTCCAATCCCCGCCAGCGTGACTGTGCCGAAGAGCACAGCAAGCGCAAGTTGGTGGAGTGGGTTTTCGCCTCTATGGTTTTCATCGGCAATGGCGCTGGCGGGACTGCTGATCGGCATATTTTCGGGATATCTGGCATTCGCATCGCGCGAGAACGTGCAAGCGGTTTCGGCATATCCTCTTTATGCGCAGGCGCGGGGCGAAGAAACTGTGGTCTCCCCCACGGCCGGGTCGAAATTCTACACGCTCTATCTGGACCGGACGTGGGAAGGCGATTTCGCCTCCTATCGCGCGGTGCTGCGCGATGCGTCCGGTACGGAGCAATTCGCGGTACCGGTCAAATCCGGCGCGGCGGGCGATGCGATTCATGTACTGGTTCCGACGCATAAGCTGGCCGCCGGCAAATACGTGCTGGTGATGTTGGGCGGAGAAACCGAGCTCGCGCGTTTCCCGTTCACCCTTCGATTCCAGTAAGATATTTCGCCATATGCCACCAACTTTTCTGTATCACACAGAGGCAGTCGGAGCCTCCGGGCACATTTCACTTCCCGTTGCCGACACCATGCCGCTTCAAGCTTCTCTCGCTTCTGCGATCGGGGCGGGATTCAGCAAGGTGCGGGTCGAGAATTTTAAACATTTGGACTACCTGACGATCGGATCCATCGAGACTCAGGTGGTGAGCAGCTACAGTACGGCCGACCAGGCTTATGGCACTCTCGCATCGGTGGTGATTGAGGATTTGAGCACGCTCCACGTCCTCACCTGCGATCGGCTGATGACGCGCCTCACGACGAAACATGCCGACGATGGCGCAGCAGCGCCGGCTTTCGTCCTGCACGGAACCCACTTCAAAGGTTTGCGCATCGCGGGCCACGACATCGAGCTCGATCTCGCCGTCGGATTATTCAGCGAGTTGAGCACGTGGGAGGAGCTTAACACCGCCTACGAAACCGATCCGGTTATAAGGAAGGAACTCGACGCGCTGGCCCTTTATCCCACGGAGGGCGATAAGCTACCCGTTCACAATGGTATTTTCGGCTGTACGCTAGCGCATATTCCCGAGCAGCTTCCCCGCGGGTTGACGCGTCAAGGCCACGGCATTCACGTCCCCCACTTCGGGACCATCTACCCGGCGTATTATTACATCACCCCGACCTCGCGCCGGCTGCGTATGCTGCACGTGGATCTGGGATGCTCAGTGGAGGGTTCGAATGGCTACGGCGATACGGGCGGAAACGGCGGGCAATACCCGGGTAGCGGTTAACGCGCTTGTCGTTCTTTTCGTAATCCTCGCCGGCTGCGGCGCGTCTCCCGATTCGCATTATAAGAATGGACGGTTGCTCCTGCGGCAAGGCAAGCTGCCGGAAGCGATGCGGGAGGCCGACGCGGGCATGAAGGCCGAATCCTCCTGGCGCTTTCGAATCCTCAAAGCCGACGTTCTGCTGGCTCGCGGCGAATCCAACGCGGCCCGGCAACTGCTGGCATCCGCCGCACCGCCCTCCGATCAGGAATCGCTGGCCAGGATAAAAATGGATGAAGGCTGGGCGGAAAATCTGGCCTCCAATTACTCCCGGGCGGAAGCGCTGCTCCAGCAGGCGAGCCGCATCGCGGTGGGTCTTCCTTTGCTCGAAGCCACGATCGAGTATCGAATCGGCGCGGTGCAGGCGCGCCAGGGGCGAATGGATTTGTCGGAGCAGACTTTGCGCCACGTGGTTGCCGTCACGGCCGCCTATCATGACCCTTACCTGCAAGCCACCGCGATGGGCAACCTCGGCTTGATGTTCCAAAAAGCTTTCCAGTTTGAGGAAGCCATCTATTGGTTCGATAAAGCAGGCGCTATGTTCCAGCAGATCGGGTCCATGAATTCCTACTACATCACGGTGGGTAATCTGGGCTGGTGTTATCACCGCCTGGGCGATTCCGACAAAGCGCTGCTGAATTTCCAACAGGCGGAGATGCACGCCCGGCAAATTGGCGATCGTTTCAATGAGCAGATATGGGTCGGCAACAGCGGCTCCGTCCTCTATGCCCGTGGCGATTTTCGCGGCGCCGCGCAAAAGTTCAAGCAGGCGCTGGATCTGGCGCAATCGCTCGGCACGGATGAAAAAGATAATACCGGCTGGTGGTATTACAACCTCGCCTCCACGTGGATCGACCTTGGAGATTTCGAGCAGGCCGCGTCCTACAACCAGGAAGCGCTGAACCGCCGGCAGGCTCTCGCCGACCACTCCGATTTTTATCCGCGCGTGAATGAAGCGCACATCGCCGCCGGCCGCAGGGACCCGCGAGCCGAAGCACTCTACCGCGGCCTGATCGCCGAATATCACGACGGGCTGAATCCTGTGCCGATGCTTGAAGCACAGGCAGGACTCGCCGCATTGCTCGCCGAAAAAGCGGAATTTCAGCAGGCCGACGCGCAGTTCCGCGCCGCCCTCACGCGTCTGGAGAGCCAGCGCACGGCACTTTCGAGCGCGGACAATCGCATCTCTTATTTAGCGAGCCTGATCCGGTTCTATGATCGCTATATCAATTTTCTAGTCGATCGCCATCAGCCCGAACGGGCGCTCGAAGTGGCCGAATCGAGCCGCGCCCGCGTGCTGGATGAAAGGATGCAATCGAAGTCGGCCCACGCCACCGTCAGCGCCGCCCGTATGCGCGAACTGGCGCGCGCCTCGGATAGCGTCTTCCTCTCCTATTGGCTCGGAAAGAAGAAGTCATTTCTGTGGGCCGTGACCCCGGATGGCATCACTCTCCACGATCTGCCGCCGGAGAGCGAAATCGCGCCCCTCGTCGCCGGCTACCGCTCCTTCCTCGAAAATCTGCGCGATCCGCTGCAATCGGAGTATCCCGCCGGGCGCAAGCTGGCGGAGATTCTTCTGGGTCCGGTGCGCCCACTGCTATCCTCCGCCCATCGAGTGGTGCTGGTGCCGGATCGCTCCCTTTATTCGCTCAACTTTGAAACTTTACCCGATCCCGAAAATTCTTCGAAATATCTCATCGAGCGCGCCGCGATCGAGGTTGCGCCTTCGCTCGACGTACTGGCCGATCCTCGTGCGTCCTCTCCGTCGTCCGAATCTTTACTTCTGATCGGCAATCCCGAACAGGCGGTCGAGGAGTTCCCGCGCCTGCCCTTTGCGGGCAACGAAATCGAGGCGATTTCGAAGGTGTTCCCGCCCGGTAAGCAGACGGTGCTCGCTGGCGCCAAGGCGTATCCAGACGCGTATCGCGAAGCGGGACCGGCGCAGTTCTCCTGGATTCATTTCGCGGCCCACGCCGCGGCGAATCGGACCAGCCCGCTCGATTCGGCGCTGATCCTTTCCCGAGGCGAATCCTCCTATCAGCTTTCCGCGCGCGATGTGATGAATGTTCCCCTCAACGCCCGCCTGGTAACGCTCTCCGCCTGCCGCAGCGCCGGCGCGAAAACGTTTTCCGGCGAAGGACAAGTAGGCCTCTCCTGGGCGTTCCTGCGCGCCGGCGCACGATCTGTCGTGGCCGGATTGTGGGACGTCACCGATCGCTCCACCGCGGAGCTGATGGCGGATTTTTACGATCAGTTATCGCACAGCGTGGCGCCCGTCGACGCACTGCGGCACGCCAAACTGACCCTCCTGCGCGGCGGCGGAGCATATCAGAAGCCCTTTTATTGGGGTCCGTTCCAAATGTACGCAGGGGCAATCTAGCGGAGATCGCTCACGGCTATTTTTTTGACTTGCGCGTCAACCGGATTTTGTGAACGGACGACTCCAACTTCGGCACCGGCACTGCCGAAGCTTCGCCGTGATTTTGCTCTTCCCACTTTTCGAATTCCCGCCCTGCAATTTCATCGCTCAAACGAGCGGAGATTTTGCCGGCATGCGATAGAATGTCTCGTTCATTAAGGCTCAGAAAATCGTCCAACTTCCGTTCCCAGTCCTTCATGTGCATGGGTTTTCTTTGGCGGGCTTGCAGCTCAGCAAAGGAAAGATACTGATCAACTATCAGATTCACCACCGTAACTGGCCGCGTAAATGTCCGTGATCTTCCGATAGAAGTTCCGCTCGGACGTGCGGATCTCGCGAACGCGCTCAATCAGTTCGTCGAAATAATCGTTTCGCGTGCCGCCATCCTTCAGCTGCTCGTCATCAAGGGTGAATCCCTTCACGATGTACTCGCGTAATCGCTGGGTGGCCCACATGGCGGAATTGGGTTCCGCGATGAGACTTTACTCTGTAACCGATCGAAATGATCACATCCAAATTGTAAAATTTGGTAGAGTACCGCTTCCCATCTTGAGCAGTTGTCTAAGGATTCCTTGACAACTGAAAGTTCCTGCAACTCCTGATCTTCAAAGATGTTCCTGATATGGAGACTCACATTTTGCTTCGTTGTCTGAAACAGATCCGCCATCTGAGCCTGGGACAACCAGACCGTCTCACCGTCGATGTGAACGTCGATTCTGGTGTTCCCGTCAGGGCTGGTGTAGATCAGGATTTCAGAATTCGCAGGCACTCGATTGGCTCCTATGCCGGATGGGCATCTTTTCTCTGCGGCAGAAATCCAATCGCAATACAAATTAGCATCACCGCCCAGAACGTCCAGAACAACGGCGACGCCGGATTATGGAAGTCCGCGCGGTCCGGCCGCTCGGCCGAGTTGAACCCCCAATCAATCAGCAGCTTCACTCCGATCACCAGGACCAGCAGATAGGCGGACATTTCGAAACGCGGAAACCGTTCCAGCAGCCGGATGAATCCCGCCGCCGCCACTCGCATCAGCATCACCCCAATCATCCCGCCCGTGATCACCACCCACAGCTTTGGATGCGGTCCCACATGTCCGGGCGGTGGACTGCCCACCAGCGCGATCGCGGCCAGGATCGAATCAATCGCGAAGGCGATGTCGGTCACTTCGATCAGCGCCACAGTCGACCAGAATCCCGCCGGCCGATTCGCCGGCTCATCGCTAAGCGTCGGTTGCGGCTCCGGTTCTTTCCGGAAGAAATGTTGCAGGGAGATCCATAGCAGATATCCTCCGCCGATCAACTTGACGATCCTCCAATGCAGCAGAAACCCAGCCAAGCCAATGGCGATGAAGCGGAAAACAAACGCGCCCGCCAGTCCGTACGTCAGCGCTTTTCCCCGCAGTTCCTTCGGAAGCCGTCTTGCCAGCAGCGCCAGGACCAAGGCGTTATCGATCGAGAGCAGCCCTTCGAGCAGGACCAGCAGCGCAATTACACCAAGATCCTGCGGACTGTAAGTTTGTCCGAACACGGCGGGCTAGTTCACGGTCGGCGCGTAATACCCGTGCCGGGCGCGCACCACCAGGTCCCTATGGGTCTTCACCACCACCTTCACTGCGTGATAAAGCCCGTCCGGCTTGAATGGATCCGGACGGAACAGGACGTTGTACTGATGCCGCAGTTCATTGGCAATATTTTCGAAATCTTGCGCCATATCCTGCGCCTTGAACGGGAAAAACGCCAACCCGCCGGTTTCCTGCGCGAAGTATTTCAGAATCTTGTCGCCGTCGGTTTCGACGCCGGAACGGTTGGTCGAAATAGCATAAATCACTACATCGCCGCGGTGCGCCATCTCCAGAGCCTGTTCGCGGGTCCAGCGGCTCTGGTTATCCTCGCCGTCCGACAGAATCACCATCGCCCGGCGAAACTTTTCGAGCGGCTGATCCTGCACCAGCTTGTCCCGGCAGGCGAAGAAAATCGCGTCATACATCGCCGTCCCACCGCCAGGCCGCAATCCGCGAATCGCGTCGGCAAGTCTTTGCGTATCGTCGGTCAAGTCCTGCACCAGCTCCGCGCTCATGTCGAAACTCACCACGATCGCCTTGTCCTGGCGTGGACGAATCACCGCGTTAACGAAATCGGTGGCCGCCTCCTGCTGGAATTTGAAGCGGTCGCGGATGCTGTTGCTGGTGTCGATCAGGATCGCCAGGCGCAGCGGCAAATTGCTTTCCGAAGTGAACTCGACAATCTCTTGCGTCTTTTTCCCCTCTGAAATTTCAAAGTCGTCCTTCAACAGATTGGTGACGAAGCGGCCTTTCTTGTCGGAGACCGTGAACTGCATGCTGACGCGCGTAACATCGAGGCCGAAATGCGACTGATCGTTACTCTGCGCGCCGAGTGTCAGAACCACTGCGAATATGGCAACCACGTGTTTCATGCGAGTTCCTTTAAATTATAGCCCTCCTCTGCCGAGCCACAATTGCAACTCCTCCGGCAGAGGAGCCTCCACCGTAACCCGCCCCCCCGTCGCCGGGCTGTCGAACCGGATCCGCCAGGCGTGGAGGAAAATCCGCGCGGCAATCTGCGCGCCGTACAATTTATCGCCCGCCACCGGATGCCGGATGCTCGCCAGATGGGCGCGGATCTGGTGCGTGCGTCCGGTGCCGATGCGCACTTCGAGATAAGTAAATTTCTCAAATCGCTCCACTACGCGATACTCGGTGAGCGCGTCGCGCCCATGTTCAAGACGCGCCGTCATGCGGGTCCGATGCACGGGGTCACGCGTAATCGGCTTGGTGATGCGGCCGGAATCGGCGTTCACCCGTCCCTCTACCAGCGCCAAATATGTTTTCTCGGTAGTGCGGCCGGCGAATTGCGCGGCCAAAGCGCGATGGGCCGAATCGGTGCGCGCCACTAGCATCACGCCGCTGGTTCCGCGATCCAGCCGGTGCACGATTCCCGGCCGCAAGTCGCCTCCGATTTGCGAAAGGTTGTTAAAGTGATGCACCAGCCGGTTTACCAGCGTCCCCGAAACCGCGCCCGCGCCGGCATGAACCACCAGGCCGGCCGGCTTGTTCACCGCGATCACCGACGCATCTTCATAAAGGATCTCGATCGGCGCATCTTCCGGCTCGGCCTTGAGCGGAGGAAGATCAGCCGGGCTTACCTCGATTTTTTCGCCGCCGCGAAGTATCGTGGATGGCTTGGCCGGCGCCCCGTTAACGCTCACTAGGCCGTCCTTGATCCAAGCCTGCAACCGCGCGCGGCTATATCCGCCCATCCGCGCCTGCAAATAATGATCCAGCCGTTCGCCGGCATTCACCGCCTCGGCGAAAAAGGAAAGAGCCACGTGTTCAATTCTAAGCCAATGAAAACCATTGTCCGTCGTGGGGCAGCGTTTGCTGCCAGCGCTGAAACAGGGCCGCGACCATCGGGAGCGGTTTCTTCGTAACCCCCCACCGAACCCCGACTGTAAAGGAGGGGATTCCTCCGCAGGCTTTCGAGAAGTGTCGGAGACCCATCACAACGTTAAATATTCCAACATCTCCCGTATTATTAATAACTTAATTCCCATAGCGTGGGTCGATGCTTTCCCCGTGGCGTACTCTCGAGCCAGAAGAAGTTCGATCACCGGGCTTCTTTGACAGTTTTTTTGCTGCGCAGCAAATGTCGTAATACGGTGGTCCTGAGCTTTCGGAGGCCCTCAGAAGCCTTGCGGCGTGAACTATATGTATTGCGTCGACGAAAGGACTTTGGGATCGATCTCATAAGATCACGGGACGGGCGGATAGCGCGGAT
>Ga0116129_1000020_pt1 | contig 118234 bp, 97 predicted proteins | sample June2015DPH_17_2_FD_89732 | JGI IMG/M metagenome (GOLD analysis project Ga0116129, IMG submission 89732) | Peatland microbial communities from SPRUCE experiment site at the Marcell Experimental Forest, Minnesota, USA - June2015DPH_17_10 | ecosystem: Environmental > Terrestrial > Soil > Wetlands... | reverse complement strand
TCGTCTGCGCCACCTTCGCCGTAATGGGCTTAACGATAACGATCTGCGGCTCGCGCTCGGAGTGCTCGGCCGTGAATGAATCCGGATCCCCGAGCACAACGGAATTCACCGCCTCCGGCATTCGAATGGCAGTCGCAAATCGAGGCGCCAAATGCACAACCGTGACTTGGCCCTCCTGAACCGCCCGACCCGCCACTTGCGGACGGACCTCGGGAAGTTGGGCGCTGGAAATCAAACACGCACAGACGACGCCGATCAGTATTTTCAGACTCTTCATGGATGTTCTGCTCCTTTGGTTGAGTGCCGGTCAGTGGTCCTCGCGACCATCCGCCGTTTCAGATAGAACCGTTGGACCTCGGACACATAGCGGTAGATGTCCGCATCAGCGCATCTGAGACCTTCCTTCTTGATCCGTTTCTCGCCGGCATAGTAGGCGGCTGCCACAAGCCGGAGATCTCCTTCGAACCGCCGAGTCAAATGCGCAAGGTACGCGACTCCGCCCCGAATGTTTTCTTCGATCAGGAAACGGTTGGACACTCCGAATCTGAACGCGGCCGGCGGCGTGAGTTGCATGAGCCCCGCCGCGCCCTTCGCGGAAATCACATAGGGATGCCAAGCCGATTCGACGTCGATTACAGCCTGCACGAATTCCAGCGGGACGCTGTACGCCCGCGCGTAGTAATCGGCCCAACACATCTCGACATCGAGTAGCGGGGCCGCGGGAGTCGCCGTGCAGTCGGCCTGAAGGCCACTCGCGGTACAGCATAGCAACGAGAATAGAAGTGCCGCCTTCACGTTCCGGCTCCCACTAGGTCCGCAGCGTCGAGTCTTGAAGCGTGGGATTTTGCATTCAACACCAGAGAGGCAAACCCATCCTGAAGCGTCAATCGCTTCCGGTCTTCTTTGGTCTTTGCCAGGAAGGGCAGCAGAAAGTCCCGCATGCCCGCATCAAGTTCGTTGATGCCCATGATGTGGAGCACCTGTTCGAGTTCCAGAATCTCAGCTATCGACGGAGGCTTCTCCATCCGGTACGCCCGGAGTGCGTATGAGAGGCCGGCGATTTGACGCTGCAGCGCAGCGCTCCCCGTCCTGCTCCGCGTTTTCAAAATCTCCGCCTCCCGTTCCACGGTCGGGAATTCCGCCCGGAAATAGGCGCACCGGCGCCGCAGTGGGTCGCCAATCCGGCGGACTTCATTCGAGGTAAGAATGACAAACGGGATCGTCTTGTGCGGTACGGTTCCAAGACGCGGAATCGAGAGTTGCCATTCCGAGAGGACTTCGAGGAGCATCGATTCGAACTCCTCATCCACTTTGTCCACCTCGTCGATCAGTAGGACGCACGGTTTCGGCGTGTGCTGCAGCGCGCGCATGAGCGGGCCTTGAACGAAGAAGTCCATGGTGCGGAGCCGGCCCCGAATGAATTCCCAATCCGTGCCGAGCTGGTCCGATTGTGTTTCGAGGAAGAGCTTCTGCAGGGCGGTATCGAACTTCCCAATGGCCTTCTCTTCATCGATTCCCGGATAGCACTGAAGTCGTTCCACGACAGTGTCAAGAGCAAATGCCACGGCTTTCGCAAGCTCCGTCTTACCGCAGCCGGGCGGGCCCTCAACCAGAACCGGCTTCTTCAGTTCTCCCGCTACGTAAACCTGGGAGAGCGTGACTTCATCAACGATGTACTTGGCATCCCGGAATTTCTGGCGGAGTTCAGCAATCGACGGAAACACGTTGGGTCCTCAGCCAGGATTCTACGGGAAGATATGTTTTTCACCGAAAAACCTGGCGGCTCCGCTTGGGGAAAGAGTCTAACAGGGTTGCTGGATACCCGAAACTGTGGCCGCCGTACTCAGAAGTGGACGCCCAATAGGCAAGTTTTGCCCGGGCCAAGAGCGATGGGCCTCTGGCCTGCTCCGTTACGACGTAGCGCCGACGGTGAGCCAAGATTGGTGTAGGTGAGCCGACTATGCCCTGCCGCCCCACAAGCCGAAGGGCATAGTCGTGGTGGATAAAAATGGGAACACAGCCTGTTGATCATATTGTGTTTCTAGTCAGCGCAGAAGCCGGAATCGATGGAAAGGAAGAGAAAATGAGAGGCAGAAAGCCAAAAGGCGCCAAGGCCGCAACGAAAATCGAGCGGCAGGAACTCCTACGGGAACGCATTCCCCGGCTGAAAGATGACTTGGAAGCTGCCGGTTTTGGGACACTTTTGAAAATGCCCGGCCCAATCGACCAGTTGGCCCTCCCCGTTCAAGATCCAAAAACAGGTGGCTCCTTCGCTCACGTCGAAGAGGAACTCGGGACGTATATCCAAAGGGTCAGTGTCACCGATAATTTCTATCAACGCCAGCCGTTCGAACATCTTGAGGATAAGATTTACCGTCGACTGATACGCGATTTCATTGAAGGTGCCGCGATGCCTGAGGCCAGGGTTGCCGCGCTCGGCATCCACGGGGAAAAGATTGATTTACGATACCTTCCTCCGCTTTTTCAACGGGACCACTCCGCAACTCGACTGGCATGACGCTTACCGTCAGATGAGCGCTTAACGTAGGTGGCCGGGTGACCGCTCGATTTGGGCGCGGTAATACGATCGACGTCACACCTGACGGAACGTGAGCAAGCTCCGAATTGACCGCATGGAATAACGTTCGTCGTTGCCCAGGTTCTGCTTCCTCACATCGGCGGGTGGCAGAGACACGCGCGCCGTGGAGTCGAGCCAGAAGAAACGCGAAGTGTCCCCGTTGTGGGACACTTCGCGTGTTCCGCCGATTATTCCTCTCAAATGCTATGACGAAAACAGCGAACCATAAGTCGGCTTCCCAGCTGTCATCAATACGATCCGCAAGGTAAACGGCGGCCAGCGGGCCGACCGTGGCTATCCCGACAACGATAACACTCAACGCTTCCCAAGCCCAGGAAGCCCACCTGGAACGAACAGGCGCGGCTTGGAGGTTCGGTGGGATTTTTTCGGCGGTTTTCGTTTTCGAATCGAAGGGGGAGTAGCAGCGAATCTCGATAGGAGTTCGCGATCGACTTTGCTCGACGGTGGTGGCTTCAGTCTCTGGCTCTGAAGACGTACTCGACTCCATACTTCTTTGACCTGGGCCCACGTCTTAAGACGCTCTTCAGTGGTAGACGAGAGTTGCCTGACATCCACGTTGTAAATCGTATCCCAAAAATCCTTGGAGTGGTTCACGGGCCTCTCGAACCAAATATACTCGAGGGGTCTGTCATGGCACGGAAAACCCACTAGAATGTGCGTCCGAGTCTTCTGCAATACGATCCCCATGTGTGTCCCCGGCTCAAATGATGACGAGTCGCCCCAATCCGGCCATTGAAATCTCACGAACAGGACCCTCGTCCTGTCCACAAGCAACCCATCGGCCGCAGGGTCTGGCAGATCGCGTCGGTTTGCATTGACAGCGTGAAGCTTAGCGATGTGCCGTCGAATCCGATCCGCCCTGATACGCACACCACAATTTGGACATGTCGTAAAAGATTTAACCGTCACCATGGCATTGTAATTGCCTCCCCGGGTGGATTCAAGGCCCCCCCAAGCGTTCGGCTGATCATAGACGGAGCTGACTTCCGCTTCTTACGTTGCTCGCCCGAATGCGCGACAGTTCATAGCCGCGGGTCTGGGCGGATCTTCCTTCGTGGGAAGAGTATGGGCCCAATTACTCCCCATAAGTCGGCCAGCATCCCTCAATGTCCTTCGGAGGGTGCGCTGGCCCCTGGCTAGTCAACTCCCAGCCCCCGACATCCTTGGCGCGCTGGTCGGAAGAGACTTCATTATCAGGTAGATGTGCGCAGGCGGGATGCGAGCTCACTTCGTGGCGTTTGGCACCGTGTCCGAAGGCCCTGCCACTAATGTACCGACACTATGGTTCAGCGGATGGCCTTATGTTCGGGTAATGCTCAAACTCGCAGGCTCACGAAGGGGGTCCGAGATTCTCGGAATTTCCGAGGTTGCCAGCCCGGCGTTGTGGTCCCGGTCTGCTACTCAGAGCCGAGGGCAAAGATTCTCGGAATTTCGAGCGGCCGAACCTAAAGGCACACGTGAGCAAACTCTGGCAGAACCGCGAACGGCTGCATAGTGGATGGCAGCCCTTCTCCTAGGTGCACGATGCGTTCAGGCGTTCCGTTCCCGAGGAACTCAGCCGCTCGAGCCAGGTAGTTCACGCGTAGCGGGTTGAGACCCATCAGCCGGGAGCATACGAAATCGGGGGCGACTGCATCGTCGGCCAACACGATCGGCCCGAGATTGCGCGGAGAGCCATGCATCGGCCTGTTGCCCTCCATGCCGATGATCCCATCGGCAATGACGAAATGCGCCGGAACAGCGGCATTGATATCGAGGGTGCTTTGATCGATACCATTCAATTGCAGCCGGCTTTTCGGCCAACCATATGTAGCGCTAGGCGCCACGCCGAACAGGTTCTTCATACTCACGTTGATCCCCGGCCATTGATTGCGTTTTCACGTTAGGCATCGAGGGCGATCAAGTCGCTCGTCAAGACCGTACGCGGCAGCCACAGGCAGTCGTGGACGGTGAAGGAAGTCTGCAACGGCACTTTCCGGATCTCATTGCGGTTTAGATCAACAAACCGGATGCGCCTTTCCCGAAGTTCCGCTTCCAAGCCACCCTCGACGAGGACGAGCACTGTATCCCGTCGGTGTTCTCCGAAGCCCCAACGCCATAGCCTCTTATCGCGTTTTAACCCAGGACCGACCAGCCGCCAAAAGGAACTATGCGTAGAGATCTGGCTCCCAGACATCCCTCTTTTCGCCGAAGACGCGCGAGAGTGGCCATGGAGGCCAACGGAACAAGGTCGCGTTTTGGCGAGTTGCGAAGCCTACCGTAGAATCAGCCTGTAGTCGGGACGCATTCCATGAGATCCGAAATCATGCATCAGATTGTTGAAACCATTGAAGCTGAGGTGAGATCGCGGCCATCACCTCTTGAATTTGAGATGGCGTATCAGGTTCGCGTCGCGATGGATCGAATCAAGTTCGCGATCAAGCACGCGGAACAGTTTTCAAAGCCATGCATTGATATGCGCGACGCCAGCCTGCAGTTGTTGGACGCCCTAGAGCGCCTCGAATCGCTGGATCGGCTCTTTCAGATTCGATCTCGAATCGCTGTTGACAGAAACGGGCTTGCGTCGGAAGCGAAGGCATGATCGTCAGAAGGTTATTTGCTACTCGTCCGGGGGAAGGCATTAATTCTCGGAATTTCGAGGAAGCCCTTGGCACCCGCCAAAATCTGGCCTGTTCTGGCCCTGCCAGGCGGGTCAGTTTTCGTGAGCAACCCCGGGTTACTTCTGCGAGGGCCTGTCAAGATCGACTTAGCATCGCTTTCCGGAAGGCTGGATGCATTTTAAGCCAATGCGAGAAGCAACGAGCGGTGACCACGGCCGACTAGTTTTTATGAAAGTACTAGCATACCCGCAATCTGCATGTCTTGCCCTCCTCGCCTCCCATGGCCGCTCAGTCCCCATAACTGCTCAACCCAGTATCTGCGCAGCAGCATTTGGCAGTGGACTGTTCCAAGGTGGGTCCATGAGTGCTGAATTCATACGTGTATTCCGGAGCCACTCGAATCTGGGACGCAACCTGCAGCTTGGGAACAGCTACTGATAAGAGGAACGAATAATTGTGCCAGCCCTGCTTGTTGAGAACACAACTTTCGAAAGGCACTACCGCATCGGCGATCTTGCGCGTCTGTGGGGTCTAGGCAGGGAGACAGTGCGCAAGCTCGTCAAGGACGATCCCGGCGTGATCAAGATTCGGATGGGGCGGAAGAAGGCGCACACTATCTATAGCGTTCCTGAATCCGCCGCGTGCCGGATACACACGCTCTTGCTCAACGCCGCTCAAGTGCGCCCACCCGAATCGCTACCAGCTTCTGCTTTGTCTTATCGTCAAATGCATCCGTGAGAATCCTTGTGAGACATTGTGAGACGTTGTCCGCGTTGAACCCATCGGAGTAGCGCCTACCACAGGCTCTTCACTCTGTAACTGGAAAGAGGATTCGTGTGTACGTGGCTAACAAGTTTGGGTGTCGGCGTCTCGGCTAGCGGATGCCGGCCTGATGCGTGAAGGCAAATTCCTGCCATAACCAGCCCCATTCTCGAGTCTGTTACTTCGTACCCGTCTTGGTTAGCTCGAATACCTTCGGTCTGGGTTTCTCACTGAAGGCGGCTTTTAGCACAGCCGTGAGCCGCTCTTGCCTCTCGGGAATCCAAGCAGAGTAGTGCTTCCGCACCATCTGTTCGGTGTTCCCCAGAAGTTCGGCCACATCGCGCACCGTGACGCCAGGGCGTTGCAGAAGAATCCGTGCAAAAGTGTGTCGGAAGCGATGGGGGGTCGGCTCATCCGTCCACGGGCCGCACAGCGTCCACAGCTTGTTCAGCTTTCGCCGCCAAACATCGGTGATGACATTGATGTCTTTGGTTTCGTGTTCGCCGAAAATGAGCGGGCCGTGTTCTTGGGCGCGGGCGCGGATGCGCTCCTGTAACCACTCAGGAACCCACGTGTAGACGTGCGTGCCCGCCTTCGTGGTCCTGACATGGATTTCGCCAGTGGGCTGCATCCGGTCAACGTGGAACGTGCTCACGTCGCTTATGCGTAAGCCGGTGTAGACGGAAACGGAAATGAAGTCCGCTAGGTCTTGGCCCGTCCACTTGTAATTGTAGCGGACATATTCGCCTTCAGCCCGGTGGTGGTGGATTACGCGGGACCATTTGACTTCCTGCTTCCCGTACTTCGTCTCACAGGCTTCATACATTTTTTCAAGCTCTGAATCCGTGAAGGGAAGCTTCTGTTCGCTGCGCCGGTCTGCCGCGTCACGGCCCCGCTGGTTCTTCACAAGCCGCGCAGGGTTGCGGGCTATCCATTCGTTGGAAAGACAGAACTCGAAAAATGTCTTTACGGTGCTCATCTTCTTCGCGGCCGTTTGGGGACTGACTGGCCATGAGGAACGGAACTCGCGAACGTCGATAGGCCCCCACTGGTCAAGCATAACGAAACCCCGGTGATCGGAAAACGCCTTCATCTCCGCCAGCAACAGCCGGTAGTTCTTTTGAGTGTTGGGCGCGTGCTCCTGGTATTCCGCTGTGAACGCATGGAAGGCACGTGCAATCGTGATGCGCCCGGGCGCGGGTTCCGGGGCCGGGGGCACCTGGATCGTGGCCGGGTTGTCCCAAGACCGGGCCGCTTCCCAGATGGCAACCACAGCCTTGGCTTCGTCCCAGTCGGATTTCCCGGTCTGCTTACGGCTGAACTTGCCGCCAAGGGTCCCGGAAACGTGAATTAGGCAAGCGCACTTTTTCCAGCCGCGCCGCCCCTCCTCAAACTCGCCGGAACGGGAGTCTTCCGTGCGCCCGCCTTCGCATTCGGAGCGATGTCGTCGATATAGGGTGAGAGCCATTTTCCACCGGCTTTATTCTACACCCTTGCACGCTATTGCACGCTGAAAGTTAAATATCCCCGTAAGTTATTGATTCTATTATGGCGGAGAGACAGGGATTCGAACCCTGGATAGAGTTTCCCCTATACACGCTTTCCAAGCGTGCGCCTTCAACCACTCGGCCATCTCTCCGGTTCGGAAAAGCCGCGGCGCGGGGCCGCGTGATGCGCAATCTCACTCAGGATAACACGCAGCGTCGCTGTAAAATGAACGAAGTGACCCGCCTCGCGGCAGCGCCGCCCGTTCTCAGCCGCAGATCGCTCCTGCTAGCCGCTGCCGCCGCTGCCTGCGGCCCTCCTAAAGCCCGTGGATACCGCGGCTATTGCTTCGTCGCCAATCAGGAGAGCCGCAGCGTCGCGGCCATCGATCTGACCAATTTCCGTCTTCGCCGGCAAATTCCACTCGACGACGCGCCCTCCGCCATTATTGCCCATCCATCGCGGCTGAAGGCCTACGTACTTGCGCCCGGCGCTGGCACGGTGTACGAGATCGACGCCGTCAAACTCGCCGTCAGCCGGCGCACGCCCGCGGGCGGCCGCGCCATGAGTATGGCAGTCGCCGCCGGCGGCGACGCGCTGTGGATTCTCTACCGCGACCCAGCCGAGCTGGTCGAGCTGCCGTTCGATTCCCTGCGCCCCCGCCACCGAATCCGCCTCGCTTTCCCTCCCGACGGATTCGATATCGGCAGCACGAACTACGCCGCCATTGCCAGCTACCAGGCCCGCACCATTACCGTCGCCTCGCTGGAGCGCGCCGCCATCGCCCGCGTCATCGCCGCGCGCGACGAGCCTTCCCTTCTCCGCTTCCAGCAGGATGGCGCCCAGATCATCGCCGGCAGCCATCCCGACCGCGCCATCACCATCTTCAACGCAGCGTCCGGCAAGACCGTGGTCCGTCTGCCGCTGGCCATCGCGCCGCGCAATTTCTGTCCGGACAGCACCGGCGGCCAGCTCTATGTCACCGGCGACGGCAAGGACGCCGTGGTGATTGTCTATCCCTACGAAACCGAGATTGGCCAGACCATCCTCGCAGGCCACGCGCCCGGAGCCATGGCCGTTACGCTGGATGAATCGCCGCTGCTGCTGGTGGCCAACCCCGATAGCGACCGCATCACAGCGCTCGACGTGAACACCATGGGTAAGAGCCGGATCGCCGTCGTGGATGTGGGCCAGGAGCCGCACAGCATCGTGATGACGCCCGACAACCAATATGCCCTTGTGCTCAATCGAAAGTCCGGCGACGTCGCCGTGATCCGCACGTATTCACTGAACCAAAGCGGACCCTACAAGGAACCTCTCAAGAAGCCAATGCCGGTTTTCACGATGATTCCGGTGGGTGATGCGCCGGTGGCAGCGGCGGTTATGCCGTGGGGGACGTGAGCGGCCGTAGGACAGGCCTCCCGGCCTGCTTCCGGCCCATATGCACAGCAGCACCTGGCAGGGATATTCGATGTGTCGCAATGGGACGCCTCGCTTCAGGACGGATGGCGGCCGCACCCTGGAGCGGGATCGTACTTGAACCTGTACCCCGATGCGGCTTATATCGCCAAGTGCTACTTCAACGAGCCCGGCGCGGCCAACATCCGCGAGTTTGCCCGAAAGGCTTTCAGGTCTGAATTCCTCGGCGCTATGCATTGCCGAGCTCGCATGGGTGATCCATCGCAACCTGTGCGAGCGAGCCGTGAGTCCTGCGCCAGCGTCGCCGCATCTTCGAATGTGACGACAATGCGCTTGCCGAGAGCAACGGCCAGTTTGCCGGCGACATCGGTGAGTCTGTCTGGCATTTGGAGGCTTTTTTGTATCCGCGGATTTATCCCCCAGACCCATTACACTATGTAAATGCCCATTCGAATCGTCACCGTAGACGCGTTTACCAATGTTGCCTTCTCTGGAAATCCCGCGGCGGTCTGCGTATTGAACGAGCCGCGTCCGGAAGAGTGGATGCGCAACCTGGCGCGCGAAATGAACCTTTCGGAAACGGCATTCCTGCTGCCGCAAGCGGACGGATATGACTTGCGCTGGCTCACCCCCTCGGTGGAAGTCGATCTTTGCGGACACGCCACCGTCGCCAGCGCGCACGTGTTGTGGCAAGACGGCCACTTGCCCGCGGGCCAACAGGCGCGGTTCCACACGCGCAGCGGGTTGCTGACGGCGGACCGGTGCGGCGAGTGGATCGAGCTCGATTTCCCGGTGAAGATCGCCACCGTTTCCGAGCCGCCAGCGGAATTGTTGCCCGCGTTGGGCGTCCAGGCGCTGGCAGTGGCGAAGAACGTGTTCGACTATCTGGTGGAGGTGGAATCGGAGGAGATTTTGCGCGGCATGTCGCCAGACCATTCCACGCTGCGAAAGATTCCGGTGCGCGGCGTGATTGTGACAGCGCGCTCTTCCACCGCCGGCTTCGACTTCATCTCGCGGTTCTTCGCGCCTGGCTCGGGGATCGATGAGGACCCGGTCACGGGGTCGGCGCACACGGCGCTGGGTCCATATTGGGGCGGAAAATTGGGCAAGTCAGAGATGACCGGCTATCAGGCCTCGGCGCGCGGCGGCGTGGTGCGGGTCCGGTTGAACGGAGACCGCATCATTCTGGGCGGACAGGCGGTAACGGTGATGCAGGCGCAACTGCTGGCCTGATGGCGCCCGGAATGCCTGTACTTCGTGCGATGCGCGGCGCCGTTGCTACCGCTGTGGGTATGGTTGTGCTGGCTTTTGCCGCCAGGGCGCAATTCCGAAGCACCGTCCCGCTGGTAGTCGCGCCTATCACTGTGACGGACGCGAAGGGCCGCTACATCGACGGCTTGACCGAGCACGACCTGCTTCTCTACGACAACAATGTGGCGCAGCCGATACACCTGGAATATTCGGCGTATCCCATCTCGCTGGTGGTCGCGGTGGAGACCAATTCCAATTCCGAGCCGGCCATCAACAAGCTGGGAGGCAGCGGGATTCTCTTCGCCAATCTGATAGCGGCCGAAGGCGGAGAGACCGCGCTGATCAGCTTCAGCGACACCGTAGTGTTGCGCCAGTCTTTTACCAGCGATCCGGAGGCCATCATGCGGCCGCTGCGCAACATGCACGTGGAAGGAAACGGAGCCTGTACGCTGGATGCGATTGTCACTGCCATGAGAATGTTGGATACGCGCAAGCCGGACCGGCGCCGCATTTTATTCCTGGTGGCGGAAAAGCGCGACCGATCGAGCGCGGCCAAACTCGAAGAAGCAGTGCAAGCCGTACAGCGCCAGAATGCGGCTGTATACTGGCTGACTTATTCGCCCAGTCTGACGCAGTATACGATGCGCCCCAAAACGGTGCACAGCATCGATCCCAAGGAAGACGGAAAACTCATCGAAAACGACGTGCAACTGCCGGAGTGGAACATCATTGGGGCTCTGCAGGAACTGGCCCATCTACGCGCGCCGGACATCGCCGCTCTCTTTACGCGCGTCACCGGAGCTCACACGCTCAACTTCCTTAAAAAGAGCGGATTGGAAGAGGAAATTCATGCGATAGGTGAGGAAATACACCGGCAGTACATCGCGACCTTTCAACCGCCTCACAGCGAGGCGGGGCAATTCCACACGCTGCGCGTCGAAGCCAAGGCGCACCCCGAATGGCAAGTGAAAACCAGGGAAGGATATTGGGAGATAGACTAGAAAAACAGGCGCGAGGGCCTGTCCTAGCTAAAGCTAGCTCCCGCCCACCGCCACGGAAGCCTTACGGTTTAAGAAACACTCCCGGCAATAAACCGGTCTCCCTTGCGTTGGCCTGAATGGAACCGTGGTTTCCCTGCCGCATTGCGAACAGGTGGTCATGGTTTCCGATTTGGCGAACCCCCCAGAGGATGATGAGCCGTGACGCTTGGTCTTGCAATTCTTACAGCGCTTGGGCTCGTTCTTGAAGTTCTTGTCGTGGAAGAAGTGTTGTTCTCCCGCTGTGAATACAAAATCCGCTGCGCAATCGACGCACTTGAGGACGCGATCCTGAAACTCCGCCATGTTGTTGTTCCCCGTGTCAACTTGAACTGCTGAATGAGGCGGCGGAACCCCCGTATCCCGCCGCCCATTCTTATTCGACTTCCCGGCGTGACTTCTTCCGGTTTCGCTTGCGGGCTAGCGCTTGCTTAGCCCGTAGCTTCTCGCCTGGTTTCAGGTAGAAGGAATGGCGCTTCACTTCCTTAATAATGTCCTCTTGCTGGACTTTTCTCTTGAACCGGCGCAGGGCGTTTTCTAACGTCTCGCCCTCTTGAAGCTTTACTTCTGCCAAACGAAATACACCTCCAAACCGAACCTTGATTTCCGTGCGTGCTTTTGGAATTACCCGACGACCAACCAACCTGTAGGCGAGCCCCCGAAAAATTCTGCGCGGCGCACAGAAGGTACTGATATCATAGGTTGTTGACAGAGAATGTCAAGACCCAATTTTCAAACGCGCCTGTAATATTTCCAAGCAACAGATCCAAGTCGCTATTTTTCAGGGAGTTACGCTGAAAATGGAGAATCTACTCGCGATCTTGCTGGCAGGCGGAGCCGGGGAGCGGCTGCATCCACTCACTAAGGATACCGCCAAACCGGCCGTTCCCTTTGGCGGCGCTTATCGAATCATCGACTTCACTCTGTCCAATTGTATCAATTCCGACGTCCGCCGGATCTTAATTCTCACCCAGTACAAGGCGCTCGATCTGATCCGGCACATCCGCGATGGCTGGAACATCCTTTCGGCCGAGCTCGGGGAATACATTGAAGTGCTGCCCCCGATGAAGCGCGTCCACGAGGACTGGTATCAGGGAACCGCCGATGCGGTTTTTCAGAATTTCCAGAGCATCGAAGCGGAAGCCCCGGAGCGGACCCTGATTTTGAGCGGCGACCACATCTATAAAATGAATTATTGGGAGATGGTGGACTGGCACCGGCGGCATGGCGCGGAGATCACTATTGCGACGATTCAAATCCGTCCGGAAGAGGCGAGCCGTTTCGGCGTAGTGGAGATCGAAAAGGATTATCGCATCGTGGGTTTCGAGGAGAAGCCGCAGCATGGGCATCCCAAGCCCTCGCGATTCGATCCTGCGATGGTGAGCGCCTCCATGGGCATTTACATCTTCAATACGGACGTGCTGCTGCGGGCGCTGCACGAAGATGCGCAGGATTCCGATTCGAGCCACGATTTCGGCAAGGATCTGCTGCCCGGTTATTTGCGCAAGGCGCGCGTGGTGGCCTACGATTTCCACGACATCAACGCGTCGCAGGTGCGTTACTGGCGCGATGTGGGAACGCTGGACGCCTACTACGAAGCCAATATGGATCTGGTGGCGGTGGCGCCGGAGTTCAATCTCTACGATCAGCGTTGGCCCATCCGCACCAGGGCGACGCAGCAGCCGCCGGCCAAGTTCGTGTTCGGCGAGGAGGGGCGGCGCATCGGCATCGCAGTGGATTCAATTGTGAGCTCGGGCTGCATCGTCTCGGGCGGCCGCGTGATGCACAGCGTGCTCTCGCCGGGCGTGCGGGTCAACAGTTTTTGCGAAGTGGAGTATTCGATTCTGATGCCCAATGTGAAGATTGGGCGGAACTCGCGGTTGCGGCGCACCATCGTGAACACGGGCGTGACCGTGCCCGATTCAACGGTGGCCGGATTCGACGCGGATGCGGATAGAAGCAACGGTTATACCGTCACTGAGGGCGGAATTACAGTAGTGGGATAACGGAGAAAAAACACTTGACGAACATAGTAAGCGTGATTGCAAGAGAGATTCTCGATTCGCGCGGGAATCCAACAGTGGAAGCTGAGGTATTTCTGGCGGACGGCAGCATGGGGCGCGCGGCGGTCCCTTCGGGCGCGTCCACCGGCGAGCATGAAGCGGTGGAGCTGCGCGACGGAGACAAGTCGCGCTATATGGGCAAGGGAACGCTGAAAGCGGTGGGACACGTCAACGGCGAGATTGCCAAGGCGCTGCACGGAAAGGACGCATCGCACCAGGCCGATATCGACCGGACGATGATTGCGCTCGATGGCACGGCCAACAAAGGCCGCTTGGGCGCCAACGCGATTCTGGCGGTGTCCATGGCGGCGGCGCGCGCTGCCGCCGCGGCGCAGCGGACTACTCTCTATCGCTATTTGGGCGGCGTCAGCGCGACCATTCTACCGGTGCCGATGATGAATATCATCAACGGCGGCGCGCACTCGGACAATTCCGTGGACGTGCAGGAGTTCATGATCGCGCCGTTCGGCGCCACGAAATTCTCGGAAGCGCTGCGCATGGGCGTCGAAGTATTCCACACGCTGAAGAAGGTGCTCTCGAAGAAGGGTTACTCCACCTCGGTGGGCGATGAAGGCGGCTTCGCGCCTATGCTGAAATCGAACGAGGAAGCTCTGGAATCGGTGCTGGAGGCGATTTCGCAGGCGGGTTACAAGGCAGGCGAGCAGATCGGAATTTGTATCGATCCGGCGGCGAGCGAGTTCTACGTGAAAGACGGCCAGGATGGCAAGTACGTTTTCAAGAAATCGGATAAGAGCGAGCGTACCTCCGAGCAGATGGTGGAGTTCTGGGCCAACTGGGTGCGGCAATACCCGGCCATTATTTCGGTTGAAGATGGCATGGCGGAAGACGATTGGGCGGGCTGGAAGATGCTGACCGATGCCCTGGGCGATAAAGTGCAGATTGTGGGCGACGACATATTCGTGACCAACGTCGTGCGGCTGAAGCGAGGCATCGATGAAGGCATCGCCAATTCGATCCTGGTCAAGGTGAACCAGATCGGAACGCTGACGGAGACGCTGGAAACCATGCAGATGGCCGCGGCGGCGGGCTATACGGCAGTGATTTCGCACCGCTCGGGCGAGACGGAAGATCCGTTCATCGCGGACCTGGCGGTGGCTACGGGCGCCGGGCAGATTAAGACGGGCTCGGCGAGCCGCACCGACCGCATCGCGAAATACAACCAGCTGCTACGGATTGAAGAGCGGCTGGGCGCCTCGGCGCAATTCCTGGGAAGGAAGGCGTTCCGGCAATGAAGAAACTGGTGCTGGTGCGCCACGGCGAAAGCGAGTGGAACAAGGAGAACCGCTTCACCGGCTGGACGGACGTGGAGCTGTCAGACAAAGGCTGCGCGGAAGCCGCGGAGGCGGGCGCGGTGCTACGCGATGGCGGGTACACGTTCGACGTGGCGTACACTTCGGTGTTGAAGCGCGCCATCCACACGCTTTGGAGCGTGCTGGACGAGATGGATCTGGCGTGGATTCCGGTGCATCGCTCCTGGCGGTTGAACGAACGGCATTACGGCGCGCTGCAGGGGTTGAATAAGGCCGAGACCGCGGCGAAGTTCGGCGAAGCGCAAGTGAAGATCTGGCGGCGGAGTTACGATATCCGTCCGCCGGAGCTGACGCCGGACGACGAGCGGTTCCCAGGCCGGGACCGCCGCTACGCAGCTCTGACCAAGGACGAGCTGCCGCTGACGGAGTGCTTGAAGGACACCGTAGCGCGTTTCCTGCCGCTGTGGCACGAGACCATCGCGCCGGCCATCCAGCGCGGCGAGCGGGTATTGATTGCGGCGCACGGGAATAGCTTGCGGGCGCTGGTGAAGTATCTCGACAATGTGCCGGAAGACGAGATAGTCGAGTTGAATATTCCGACTGGCATGCCGTTGGCCTATGAGCTGGATGACGACTTGAAGCCGCTGAACCGGTATTATCTGGGCGATCCGGAGAAGGTCAAGGCGGCTATGGAGGCGGTGGCGGCGCAGGGGAAGAAGAAGTAGGGCGCTCGCGTCAGGAGCGGTCATCTTCGACGATGGCCCCGATGGCGCGAGGGGAGCCCACTTACCGGGGCCGCTTGAAATATCCGTCCGAAGCTGAACAATGGGACGGTTACTCAATCGTTCAAGCCGACTTCAAGTAAAAGCCGGGAGGGGCCAGGAAGGATGGCCAATGCACGGGCGATTGGCAGGAGCCTGCGGCGGTTACTCAACGCGGATTATAGCCCGGTGGATGACACGCGCGCCGTGTCAACCGGCCGTCAAAGCGCGCCTTGCTATCGACGTCCGCTCAACACCCGGCCAGCAGGCCCGCGAAGCCGCTTGCGCCAAAGCCACGCATGGGAAGTGCAACCGCGCCACCTGGCAGGTCCTGGAGCACCAACAATATCGATTGGATGGGCCACTCTGGAGCACGACGCCCTCGTTTCCGCCGCTTGCTCTTCGTCGTCAGCGGCGACGTGAAAAGCCCGCGCTCTCTTTGCGTCACTTTGGAACACAACGTAGACACTCCGGCGCCAATTTTGCATACACTACCGTGGCATTTTCTTGCCGTCTCCGTTACAGCTCACTGATTCTAAAGGGTATCTATTTTGGCTAGACAATTGCTATTAAGCGGACGTGACTAAGATTTCACAGGCCCTTGGAGAGACGGTTGATCCTCGGTACGATTCTCCTACCAACCAGTCACCTCGCATAAGACTCTTCTAGCTTTCCCCTAACCCCTTCACAACCGTCTCTCTTCAGGGCCTGTGGCAAAACCGCAGGCCCCGCTGCATCTCCGCTCCCGTTCGATTAGCGCGTTCGATTACCATGGTTGCATGGCTAAAGGTATGTTTGAGGTGGGGTGCCCGTGCTGCCAGGCTACTCTCACCGTGGATCCCGAAACGCGCGCGGTGATTGCACACACCGTCCCGGAGCGGCCGCGTCCCATCGAAGACCTCGCCGCTGAAGTCGCCAAGTTGAAAGGCGAAGGCGCACGGCGCGACGAAGTATTCCGCAAGAACTTCGAAGCCGAAAAATCGCACGGCAAGGTGCTCGAGAAGAAGTTCGACGAGCTGTTCAAGCGCGTCAAAGAGAATCCCGACGATACGCCGCTCATACGCGATATCGATTTGGGCTGAGCTAATAGGATCGGCGGGTTTGAGCTACGGCTGTGGCTCAACGCGCGTTCCCACGATTGGGAAGGCTGCTCGCAGAGTTGCGTGCGCCTCGCGGGCGAAGGCCTTGCAGGACGCCATTCACCTGCCCCAAGGATGCAAACTGACCCAGGTAGCGCGCCGCGGGCGGCAGGCTCACTTTCCTGGCGGAATCGAAATCGCGATGCGTGAAGAGATCCGACGCCGCCACAACTGCGGCGCCCATGGGCCGATATTCGTAGGAACCCTGCGCCCATGCCACGTCGCGGTCGAGCCAAAGGTAGAACCCCATGGCGCTATTTTACGACAGGGCTTTTTACAACAGAGCTTTTTACAACAGAGCTTTTTACGACAGAGCTTTTTACGACAGAGCTTTTACGACAGGACAGTTTAGGATAACTCCGTGACCTGGCCCACGGCCTCCAGAAGCTCGTGTGCATGGAACGGCTTCTGCAGCACCCGCAATTTGCTGAAGCGGGCGGCCAATTCCCAATCGGGAAATGTGGCCAGGTACAATATGGGCACGGGATGTTCCAGGCGCTCGAAGACGTCGGGTTTATTGGTGATCAAGAGCTTAACGCTGCCGGGACCTTCGGCCGCGAGCTTGAGCGCATCCTGCGCATCCGATTCCATCACCTCGTGGCCGCAGCGTCCCAAAACGCTGCGTACAAAACGGCGGATGAACGGATCTTCAACGATTACAATTACGCCCGTGCTGGAGAGCGGAGGCATCTGAAATGAACATGCGGAACCCAATGCATTTTCAGTGTGCTACGCCGTACGCCGCGACACAATCCCCCCAAATGGGAGAGTAGCGGGCATGAAATGAGGGGGTCATGGCCAAAAGGAGCTACTCACTCAGCCCGGCGCCAGCGGCGAAAGTATCTACCGCAACTGCGACACTTGAAGCGCTGAATAGAAAAGCTTCCCAGGACCACATCCAGCAGGTTCTTAGTAAGCGAGATGCGCACGTTCTGCCAGCCGCAACTCGGGCACCGCGGCATCGGACGCGCCGCTGGCTCGACAGCTTCCGGATCGACTGGCATCTCTAGGTGACTCCCTGAATTTCACCTGCCGCACGCAGTCTCCTTTCCAAGCCTGGGCGCCACGCCAGCAGATCGCACCACTGCCCAAATACAAGCCGCGCAACTTCGTTCAATCGCATTCGGTTATACTGCGGATCGGGTGGCGCGCTCAATTCGCGCATATCCCCGCAATTCTCATCCTGCACACACCAGTCTACAATCATTTGAGGCGTCACTTCCAAATGAAATTGTAGTCCGTAAAGCGCGCGCCCATATCGAAATGCTTGCCGCTCAGTCCGGTCCGACCGCGCCAGCAGCTCCGCGCCGGCCGGCAAATCGAATGTGTCGCTGTGCCAGTGAAACACCGTCTCCGACTCTCGCAGCCCGGACAACACCGGATCGCTCGCGGCGCCCGCGGCGAGATGGATGTCGAACCAGCCGATCTCCCGTTCCGCATTGCGGTAGACCCGCGCGCCCAATGTTCGGGCTAGCAACTGCGCTCCCAAACACACGCCCAGCACAGGCGTGCCCAGCGTTACGGCGCGATCGATCACGGCCATTTCCGTTTGCAGATAGGGCAGCGGATCGTTCGCCGACATCGGGCCGCCAAGCAAGATCAGGCCGGCGTAGCGGCTTGTGTCGGGCAATGCCGCGCCGGCCTGATACAAGTCGGCGTAGTCGAACGCGATGGCGCGCGATTCCAGCGCCGGCTCGATCATCCCCAAGGTTTCAAATGGAACGTGACGGAAGGCCAGAACGCGCACGCGGGCTAATTCTCGGCCACTTGAAAATGGCTTAATCCTTCGGCGTATTTCGTCAGGCCGCGGAACAGCGCCTCAGCCAGCTTCTGCCTGTAATCGGGTTTGATGAGCAGCATTTCCTCACGGGGATTGCTGAGGAACCCGATCTCCACCAGCACCGACGGCATGTTGGCGCCAATCAGCACGACGAACGGCGCCTTTCTGACGCCGCGATTCTTCTCGGCGGTAAACGTCTTCGACGAAAACGCGAATAACGCAGTTTGGATGCGGCTGGCGAAATCGCGCGACTCTTCGGCTTTATCGTGCGCCGAGATGCGCTCGATGATGTCGCGCAATTCGAAAACCGACTTCTGCGCGCTGGCGTTTTCGCGCGAGGCCACGTCTATCGCGTCCTTCGAATCCGTGAAATTCAGGTAGTATGTCTCGACGCCGGTGACGCGCGGCGTAGGCGAAGAGTTGGCGTGGATGGAGAGGAACAGGTCGGCTTTCTTATCGTTGGCCAGTGCGGTGCGGCCTTCGAGCGGAACGAAGGTATCGTCCGACCGGGTGTAGATCACCTCGGCGCCCATGCGGTCTTCGATCAACTTGCCCAGCCGCATGGCCACATCGAGCACCAGGTCTTTTTCGAGCAGGCCCTTGGGCCCTTGCGTGCCTTCGTCATGGCCGCCGTGGCCGGGGTCGATCACCACGCGCTGCAGTTTCAACCCCAGCGCGCGCACAAGCGAGGTTCCGCCCGCGGAGGTGCGGCGCGCAGGCTTGGCGACCTCGACCGGCGGCGCCGCGTCGGGCTTCACTGCGTCCGCTTTCACCAGACCGGATTTGGCCGGCACGGTCCCGGCGGTCTCAATCGGGGCAGCTTGCGGAAGGGGCGCGGCTGGCAGCACGGCGGGCTTGACCAGCCTGGCGGTCTCAATCGGCGGAGCCTGCGTAGGGGTTGCGGCTGGCACGAGGGCGGGCTTGACCGACCCCGGCGCGGGCGTCGCGACGGAAGGCGGTACGCTAACAGGCGGCGTGGTCGAAACGGTCGCTGGCGCGCCGCCGCGCAACTCGATGATCAGGCGGTCGGGGCTGGAAAGCACCGAAGCGGCCGCCTCCACGCCCGCAGCCAGATCGAGCACCACCCGCGTTACTCCCGGGAGCGTTTCGGCGACGCGGATTCGCTTGACGAATGCGTCGCCCAGATCTTCGGCGTAGAGGCGCTTGTTATCGAAATTCGGGCGGGCGTTGACAATGTCGTAGTAGACGCGGTCGGGGTTTTGTAGCCGGTCGGTGCGGTATTGGAACTCGCCGGAAACTTCCACGGCGATGCGCGTTACGCCGCCTAGACTCCAGTGGCGCACCGCGGTGACGCTGTGCGGAACGGGCTTTCCCGTTTGCGCCGTCAACACCGAAACCCCAAACGCCAATGCTACAACCGGCCTCATAAAACTCTATCGGGTAACGTAACGCACCGCGCCGTCCGCGCCCACCAACTCTACAATGTGACGCGGCTCATCGGACGCGGTTTCTACCGTTTTCACCGCGGGCTTTGCCTGCACCGGCGGCTTTGAGCGATCCAGACGCTTCTGCACCTGCGCTACGTAATTCTGCGTTTCCGCGTAAGGCGGTACGCCGCCATACTTCGCTACCGCCTTTTCGCCGGCATTGTAAGCCGCCAGCGCGCGGGGATAATCGCCCTGGTAAAGATCGAGCAGATACTTCAGATACTTTGCCCCGCCCTGAATGTTTTCCACCGGATCGAACGAATCGAGCACGCCGAACCGCCGCGCAGTTTCGGGAATCAGTTGCATCAAGCCCTGCGCGCCCTTGGGCGACACGGCGCTGGGGTTGTAGTTGCTCTCCACTTGAATCACCGAATGCAGCAGCTCAGGCGGCAGCGATTGCTCGGCGGCGATCTGCCGTACGGCGGCATCCAGCGCCGGCGGCGCCGGCTGTCCAGCAACGGGTTGGGCGTTCGATACCACGCTTCTTACCAGCTTTCCCGTGCGCGCATCCACCCGCACCACAGTTTTGACGCGCAGGGCCTCGTCCGGCGGCGCTCCCAAAAGGGCGGGAGCGGCGACCGTTACATAGCATACCAGATTAAAACAAAAACGCGTCAAAATGTTTGGCTCCTTTGAGTAGGACAGGCCTCCTGGCTTGCCTTGGCTGCACTGTACGGAACGACAGGCCAGGAGGCCTGTCCCACTCGGGACGCGGAAACCTCAATGTTATCATTTTGCTGTGGGTAGCGCGGGATACGTGCTGGCGGGTGGGCGCAGTTCCCGTATGGGACGCGACAAAGCCCTGCTGCCGTTTCGCGGCGGCGCGCTGGTCCAAGCGGTTGCCCGGGCGGTCCTCGAAGCCGCCGGCAGCGCCGCTCTGGTTGGCGACCCGGTCCGCTATGCCGGTCTTGGGTATCCCATAATTCCCGATCTCTATCCGGGCGAAGGTCCGCTGGGAGGCATTCTCACCGCGCTGCGGAACACCAGCGCCGATTGGAATCTCGTCACCGCCTGCGATATGCCGCAACTGGACCCGGAACTGCTGCGCGGATTGCTGAAAACCGCGGCGGAAGGGGGCGCGGATGCGCTGCTTCCAGTGGGTCCCGAAGGCCGCCCCGAACCGCTCTGTGCGCTCTATCACCGGCGCTGTCTCGAGCCCTTCGCAACGGCTTTCGACGCCGGAGTACGCAAAGTGACGGCGGCTCTCGAAACCGTCCGCACGGTGCGCCTGCCAATGGCCGAAGTGTCTCTTTTTCAAAACGTTAACACCCCTGAGGAATGGGCCAGTCATGCCGCAGGATGATCCTTATCCGCACTATATCGAATTCCGGCACGTGTATAAGACGTTCGACCGCCCCGTTTTGGTCGATTCCAACTTCAATGTAGATCCGGGCGAAACCGTGGCCATCATCGGCCGCAGCGGCGTCGGCAAGTCTGTCACGCTCGGCCACATTATGGGCTTCATCAAGCCCGATAGCGGCCAGATCATCGTGGCGCATGAGGACATCACCGGCATGACCGAGGATGAACTTCGCCGTATCCGGCGGAAAGTCACGATGGTGTTCCAGTCCGGCGCCTTGTTCGATTCTCTTACCGTGGCCGAAAACGTGCTGTTCTCTTTGGAACTCCGCGAAGATTATGACCGGCAGAATAAAGAGGACGTGGTGAACGGCTTGCTCGCATTGGTGGACATCTCCGAGGCGAAGAAGGCGTATCCCGCCGATCTTTCTACCGGATATAAGCGCGCGGTGGCTATCGCACGCGCGCTGGCCGCGCAGCCGCAGTGCATCCTCTACGACGAGCCGACTACCATGGTGGACCCCATCATGTCGAATCACCTGGGCGACCTGATGCTGCGGCTCAAGAAGCAACTCCGCCTCACGTCCGTGGTGGTGACGCACGATCTGGATTTGATGTACAAAGTGGCCGACCGCGTCGTCTTCCTCTCAGACGGAGGCGTCATCTACTTTGGGCCGGTGGCGGAATTGGAAAAATCGGAGCATCCGCTGATCCGTGAGTTCCTGGAGATGGATCGTGTGGTCAGGGTTTAGCGAAGACCACTCCCTGACGGTCGCGGCTCCGATCAGAGCCGCGCGCGTAAGCAAGCGGTTGCGCAGGCTTAGCGCTGCGCTGTTTTTAGCTCTCCCGCTGTTCGCGCAGACCTCGCTGGTGGACCAGGGCTTCGACCATTTCTACAACCTGGAATACCCGGAAGCTATCGCCGATTTCTCGAAGGCCATCGCGCAGAATTCCGGCGATCCCGAGATGCACAACCATCTGGCGCAGTGCCTGGTGTTCCAGGAAATGTTTCGCAACGGCGCGCTGGAAAGCGAAATGGTCAACGGCAACAATTCCTTTCTCCGCCGGCCGAAGATGAACCCTTCGCCCGAAACCGAAAAGCGCTTTCTGGACGAGATATCCAAGGCCCTCGCGCTGGCGCAGGCGCGTCTCGACAAAAATCCCAAAGATGCGGCCGCGCTTTATGCAATGGCTGTTTCCTACGGTCTGCGCTCCAACTTCTATTGGGTAGTCAAGAAGGCCTGGCACGATTCGCTGCGCGACGCCACCAGCGCGCGCCACGCGGCCAACCGAGTGGAGGAATTACAACCGAACAACGTCGATGCGCGTCTAGTAGAGGGTCTGGACGATTACATTGTGGGCAGCTTGCCTCTGCAGTTCCGTATGCTTGGCTTCCTGATCGGCATCCATGGCGATAAGGAGAAAGGCATCCGCCTGGTGAAAGATGTGGCCGAGCACGGCGAGACCGACCGCACCGACGCGCAGATCCTGTTAGGCGCGCTTTACCGCCGCGAGAACAAACCGCAGTTGGTAGTTCCGCTGGTGGTCGAGCTGATTCGCCGTTACCCGCGCAATTTTATCCTGCGCCTCGAGCTTTCGCAGATGTATAGCATGTCCGGCGATAAGGCTCACTCGATAGAAGCCGTCGAAGAGGTGGCGCGCCTGAAGCGGACCCACGCGCCGGGGTACGACCGGGTTCCCTGGGAGAAGATTTACTTTCAGGAAGGCATCATCGAGTTTTGGTATCGCGATCTGGACCAGGCGCTGGATAACCTGACGAAGGTGGCGGCTGCGTCCGACGAAGTGGACCTGAACACGGGCGTCTCCGCCTATCTGCGCATCGGGCAAATTTACGATATGAAGGGCCAGCGCGCGCAGGCGCTGACGTATTACAAGAAGGCCATCGCGTACGCGCCGCAATCGGATGCGGCGCAGGAATCGAAGAGGTATCTTTCCGCGCCGTATCACCGAGGTTAGTGGATGCTCCCCTTGTCAATGCCACATGCCAACCGAACGGTGTTCAACAGCTTGCTGGTGGGACAGACGATCGGGTTGTGTCGTCTGTCTCTTGCGAGGCATCACAGACCACGAGAGGTAGCCAATGAACGATCTCCAATTCGCCGTCCGCACCTTGCGCAAGTCGCCGGGCTTCACGGTGACGGCCGTGCTTACGCTAGCGCTGGGCATCGGCGCCAATACCGCCATATTCAGCCTGGTTCACGCGGTGATTCTGAAGCCGCTGCCGTTTCGCGAACCGGCGCGGTTGATCGTAATTTGGGATTCGTACCGCCCGCAGTTCGAAAAGATCGGCATCTCTCCGGCGGAGCTGAACATCTGGCAGCAGCAGAGCGATCTGTTTAGCGAGAGTGCCTGGTACCGCTCCGTGCCGCAGAACCTGCCGCTTACCGGCGCGGGTGGCGAAGCAGTGGAGGTGCATGCCGACCTGGTTTCCGCCAGACTGTTTCCTCTGCTTGGCGCCGCGCCCGCCCTGGGCCGCGCATTCACGGAATCCGACGCGCCCAACACCGTGGTGCTCAGCGAACATCTGTGGCGGACGCGCTTCGCAGGCGATCCGGAGATTGCCGGGAAATCGATTCGCATGAACGGGGAGGCGTTCGCCGTTACGGGGGTGATGCCGCACGATTTCGCGTTTCCGGATTGGGCCGACCTGTGGATTCCCAAAGGTCCGTTGATGGGGGATGAGCTCAGCAACTCCGTGCGCCATGCGTTGGGATTCGTGGGGCGGCTGCGCGACGGCGTCGCGCTCAACGGCGTCACGCAGCGCATCGGCGGCCTTTCGCGCCGGCTCGCAGCCGAGAATCCGAAGACCAGCCATGGCTGGGGAATGAACGCATACGGACTGCAGGAAGATCTTACGGCCAAGCTGCGGCCGGCGCTGCTGATGCTGCTGGGCGCGGTCACGCTGGTGCTGTTGATCGCGTGTACCAATGTGGCCAACCTGCTGCTCTCACGCGCCGCGTCGCGCACTAAAGAGATGGCGCTGCGAACCGCGCTGGGCGCTGGCGCGGGGCGGCTCATCCGGCAATTACTGGCGGAGAGCCTGCTGCTTTCGGCGATGGGCGGTGGCCTGGGGCTGCTGATCGCGAAGCTCAGCGTGGCGCGGTTTTCGCCCGTGCCGGCGCCGCTCGATTCGGCCGTGCTGTGGTTCCTGCTGGCGATTTCGCTGGCAACGGCGGCGCTATTCGGATTGATTCCGGCCATGCAGGCCTTCGCTGCCGACCCGGTCACCGCGATCAAATCGGCGTCGGTCTCGAGCGGCGGGTCCAGGCGCATACGCGGCGCGCTGGTGGTGGCCGAATTCGCGTTCGCGCTCATCCTCGCGGCGGGGGCGGGAACACTGGTGCAGAGCTTCGTGCGCCTGATGCATGTGGACCCGGGCTTCGACCCGCACGGCGTACTCTCGCTGCGGCTTTCCATTCCGCCCTCGCGCGACGCCGCCGCGCTGTTCCGGCGCATTGACGAGCGGCTGCGGACTTTGCCGGGCGTCGAAAGCGTGGCGGCGTCAAACATGCTGCCACTGGCTGCCGACCGAGCCTACACTTCGCGATTCAACGTGCCCGGCAGTCCGCTGATCGATCCCAACGCGCTGCCCGCCGCGCAGTTGCGTTCCGTGACGCCGGATTATTTCCGCGCTATGCGGATTCCACTGCGCTCCGGCCGCGTGTTCACGCCGAAGGATTACAATGCGCCGGTGGTGATAGTCAACGAAACCATGGCGCGCCGCTTCTGGCCGGGCCGCGACCCGGTGGGCATCCAGTTTGTTACGGGCCCTTGGGGGCCGAATCCGCAGTGGTCCACCATCGTCGGCGTCGCAGGCGACGTGAAGCAATTCGGGCTCGACTCCGAGCCGACTCTCGACATGTATTTTGCGTCGCCGGCCGCCAGTTACGTAGTGGTTCGCGCGGCGGGGAATCTGACCGCGCTGGCGTTGGTCGCCCGCCGCGAAATCCGCGGCATCGATGGCGAGGTTCCGGTGTCGGATGTGAGCACGATGGACGAAGTGCTGGACGAATCGGCGCGTTCGCGCAGATGGACCATGGCTCTGCTGGCGGCGTTTGCGGGCTTGGCGCTGGCGCTGGCGGCGGTGGGAATTTACGGCGTGATGGCGTGGATGGTGGGCCAGCGCACACGCGAGATCGGCATCCGCATGGCGCTGGGCGCAAACGCGCGCGAGGTCCGCGGGATGGTGGTGGGCTACGCGTTGAAGTTGAGCTCGATGGGAATGGCGGTGGGTATCGCGGGCGCATTCGCGCTGCGGCGGGTGATGGCAAGCTTGGTATTCGAAGCCGGATCGTCCGGCCCGGCGACTATCGCGGCGGTGGCGGCGCTGATGCTGGCGGTAGCCGCGGTGGCGTCGTACGTTCCGGCGCGGCGGGCCAGCCGCGTGGATCCGTCGATTGCGTTACGGTGGGAGTAGGGCGGACCCCCGGTCCGCGGCCGGTCCCCTGACCGGCCTTTTCGGTGTTTGCGTGCGGGCCGACGAGGGCGTCGGCCGCGGACCAGGGGGGTCCGCCCTACAGATGCGTCTCTATCTTATATTTTTGCCGTTACTTCTGGCTTTGCATGCCGGCGCGGATGTGCAATTCCATGCGAAGCCGATGACCAATGCCAAGATTCCGCGCGGCCAGGCGCTGTGCGAGATTCGGCTCATGGTGGATCAGCAGGTGGAAGTCTCGCTACGCGGCGACCTGATCGGCATACACACGCTCACCGGCGCGGATGCGCGCGACAACGGTTCGGAATGCAGTGCGCCGCTTCCGGGCCGCGTGGTGGACGGGTTCACCATGGCAGTGAAGAAGAAGCACGGGGAGGTGAGACTGGTCGCCGAGCCTTCCGCACACAACGACTTCACGGCGACGATCTTCATCCACGACAATGCCGCGGGCGAGGGGCTCTACGATCTGCGCATTTCGTGGAGCACTCTTTCGACGACGCCGCCCGGCATAAACTCGAACAATGCGATAGAGTCTACCGCGCGCGGAGCGGGCAAAGCGGCGTTGAACGAAGCGGCGCCGGTTGCGTTGGGCGCAGTGACGGTGAATATCGACCGCGGCAGCAACATGGTGGTGACATTTCAGATGGGGCGCTCGGGTTCGGCTATATTCACCGGAACCGTGATGAGCTGGGAAGGCGGCGTGTTGAAGATGGATGGCAGGTCCGACGAGCGGTTTCTCCACTTACCGGGACCTATGTACATATACTTCGACGCCAGTAAGCAGGTTTATAAGATTGCCATGGATGCTACTAACGGACAGGACCAGTTACGAGTGAGTTGGGAACGGAAATAGTTTGCCGATGCTCCTGACCGGCCAGGGAAGCAAAAGGTCCGGTGTGAGCATAGCGGCTGATCTGACCGTGCCGGTTTTCCACCAGACAAAGCCGACCTCGCCACTCACCGCCATAAACCAGTAGGCGGAACCCTCGGGCGCGTGGATTGATGACTCTTTGGCGGGCGTCGGTGGCGCCGCGTTCGTAGAGGGTGAGGCGCAGAAAGTTAGAGTGGAATTGGGACAACCTTTTCTAATTATTGCGTGAATGCTGTGGCAGGCGCCGATGCCGAGGGCCAGCGGCTGCAGAGCAGCCCGTTCCCAGTTGTGATACGGTATCTAATTGACTCACTGGAGGACGCATGGAGGCCCTTGGCCTGATCGAAACGAAGGGTTTGGTGGGCGCGATCGAAGCCGCGGACGCCATGTGCAAGACCGCTAACGTGGTGCTGACCGGCAAGGAATACGTGGGCGCCGGTCTGGTCTGCGTCACCGTGCGCGGCGACGTGGGCGCGGTCAAAGCCGCCACCGACGCCGGAGCCGCCGCTGCCCGCCGCGTGGGCGAGCTGGTGAGCGTGCACGTGATTCCCCGGCCGCACGACGAAGTGGAGAAGGCGCTCCCCACCGGCGGCCTGAAGAAGTAAAGAGGGCCGATGCTGCAGGACAAGGACCTGGTCTCCATACAGGAGGCCCGCAGCAAGGTCGAGAAAGCCCACGCGGCCTGGCTGAAATACCGCGCGTTTTCCCAGGAGCGCGTCGATGCCGTGGTGGAAGGCATGGCGGCCGCGGCGCGAGCCAACGCCCGGCATCTGGCCGAGATGGCCGTCGAAGAGACAGGCTACGGCAACGCCAAAGACAAGTACATCAAGAACCTGCTTGCCTGCGATTGGCTCCCGCGCAAGATGCGGGGCATGAAAACCGTCGGCATCGTCAATGAGCGCGCCGCCGAAAAAGTGGTCGAGATCGCCGTGCCCGTCGGCGTGGTCGCGGCCATTCTTCCCACCACCAATCCCACGTCCACCGCCATCTACAAGACGCTGATCTCCCTCAAGGCCGGCAACGCCATCGTCATCAGCCCGCATCCCCGCGCGCATAGCTGCACCTGTTCCACTGCGGCCGTTCTATACGAAGCCGCGATGGAAGCGGGCGCGCCCGAAGACATCGTGCAGTGCATTGAGAACGCCACCATAGAGGCCACCAGCGCGCTGATGAAGCACCCGCGCACCGCCGTGATTCTCTCCACCGGCGGCGCGGGCATGGTGAAGGCCGCGTATTCGAGCGGCAAGCCCGCTTACGGCGTGGGCCCCGGCAACGTACCCGCGCTGGTGGATACCTCGGCCGACTTGGAAGAATCCGTCGCCAAGGTGGTCGCCGGCAAATCGTTCGATTATGGCACGGTGTGCTCCAGCGAACAGGCCATCGTCGCCGAAAGCAGCCTGCGCGACCGCATCCTCGCTCTGCTGAAAACCAACCGCGCCTTCATCGCCAATGAATCGCAAAAAGAAGCTCTGGGCAAGCTGCTCATCACGCCGAATTTCACCGTGAACCCGCAATGCGTCGGCCAGGCGCCCACTAAGATCGCGCGCATGGCGGGCTTCGAAGTGCCCCCCGATACCACTATCATTTGCGCGGAAGTGAGCGGCGTGGGCAAAGACCATCCGCTCTCCGCCGAAAAGCTCTCGCCGGTGCTTTCGCTCTATTTCGTGGCCGATTTTCATGCCGCACTCGAAACCTGCCACGCGCTGTTGAAATTCGGCGGATCGGGCCACACCGCCGTTATCCACGCCACTAACGACGCGCGCATTCGCGAATACGGCCTGCGCATGCCGGCCATGCGGGTGCTGGTGAACACGCCGGCGCCGCAAGGCTCCACCGGCATCACTACTAACGTATTCCCCGCCATGACGCTCGGCTGCGGCGCAGCGGCCGGCAACTCCACGTCGGACAACATCGGCCCGCAGCATCTCTTCAATATCAAGCGTCTCGCGTACGCCGTGCGCAAGCCCGAAGAGACCTTCGAGATGCCGCTCGATATCAACGCCGCGCCCGCCTCAGCCGCAGCCTCCGCCCCGGCCGGACGCGCCGCGGTGGCTGCCGCCGTGGAACGTTATCTCGCCGCACGCGGATTCGCCCCGGCGCCAGCACAGGCAGACCCCGCCGCCAACGTTGCTGCCGAAGTGGTGGACCGTTTCCTGGCGAAGAAAGAGAACTCAAGGGGCGCCGCCGAATCCGCCGGCGGCTACGGTTGACTGACCAAGCCTCCGCCGCCAACCCCGGCTCCATCTCCCCCACCCCCGCCGCCGCCCACGCCGGTGGACTTCGTCTGCGAGGCGGATGTGCGCGCCGCCATCGCCGATAAGCGCAAAATATTCATCGGCCCCTCGACCATCGTCACCCCGTCCGCCCGCGATCTTGGCGCGCCCTCTGATATTCTGGTGTTGGTTCAGGGCTAAGGCGCTATTAACGTGGATCTCAATCTCGATACGCTCAAGCGGGAAATTCTGGAATACCTCGAAGGCTCCGGCTTCACGATATTTCACAGCAGTCCGGGCGGGCTGGACGCGCAGCCGATGGTGCTCTGGGATTCGGAGCGCTACCCCGATTACCGCATGTTTCTCGACGTAGCGCGCCAGGTGGGCTGTAAGATGGTGTGCTTCGCCACGCGCGAACTGCAGCCCGAGGAGATCGACGACCTGCTGCTGCAGCTCGACGAATGCACTCTCGACCGCGACGAAGCCCGCGACTATCAATCGCGCCTGCGCCAGCTGCGCTCCTACGAGGGCGTAACCTGCACGCTCGAGCTGGCGTTCGACTACGCCTCGCGCCTCTATGTCTACGATGTGGCGCCCGACTGGTACGAGGAATTCCTCAACATCGAGGACGAGATCACGGCGCAATCCGAGTCAGGCGGCGAAGTTGACGACAGCGACACGCTCGGCGGCTACTACAACAAAAACTAAAAGCCCTTGGCTTTGGTTTCACACAGGCACGTGGCGTACGCACTCCTGCGTGCAGCGTTCACACTCGTGTGAACGCCGTTTTGGCAACGGTAGAAAACGTGTCCCCATGAGTTGTGACACTGCACGCATGGGCCCGAAGAGCGCCCCGTGGGCCTCGGATCCTGGAAATGAAAACTAAACGCCGCTGGCTTTTGCCCGCGCACAATCCGCGCCTGGCGGAATCGCTCTCGGCCGCCTTGCGCATCGGCCCGCTCGCCGCGAAGACGCTGGTCAATCGCGGCTTGGCCGATCCCGATGCCGCGCGCCGCTTTCTGGCCCCATCGCTCGAAGACCTCCACGATCCCCTTACCATGCGCGACATGCCGCAAGCCGTCGAACGCTTGCTGCGCGCCATCCGCTCGCGCGAAAAAATCCTGATCTACGGCGATTACGACGTCGATGGTACAAGCTCCGTCGTCCTGCTCACTAAAGCCATCGAGCTCGCCGGCGGCGGCGCCGATTACCACGTGCCCCACCGGCTCAAGGATGGCTACGGCATGCGCGCCGAAGTGGTGGAAGCCGCCGCGGAACAGGGCGTGAAGCTGATCGTGAGCGTCGATACCGGAATCCGCGCCGCCGAAGTGGTGCGCCGCGCCAACCAGCTCGGCATTGACGTAATCGTTACCGATCATCATCTCCCCGAAACCGAATTGCCGCCCGCCGTGGCCGTGCTGAATCCCAATCGCCCGGATTGCGCGTATCCGGAGAAAAACCTGTGCGGCGCCGGCGTAGCGTTCAAGCTGGCGCAGGCCCTGGTAGGGGCCCAGGGATGGCCCGCCACAAAGGTACGCCGTATCTGCGAATCGCTGCTGAAACTCGCCGCCATCGCCACCGTTGCCGACGTGGTTCCGCTCACCGGCGAGAATCGCATCATCGTCAAGCACGGCCTCGACGGTTTGCGTTCGGTACGCAATCCAGGCCTGCGCGCGCTTCTCGACGTTGCCGGCTTCGCGCACGGCACAGCTCCATCGTCGCGCCAGGTGGGGTTTCAGATCGCTCCGCGCATCAACGCCGCCGGCCGCATGGATACCGCGCAGTCGGTGATCGAGATGTTCCTCACCAGCGACCCCGCGCGCGCCCGCGAGCTCGCCCAGCAGCTTCACGATCAGAACGCGGACCGCCAGCAGGTGGAAGCGGAAACTCGCGAAATCTGCGAGAGCATGGAGGTGGACGCCTCCGCCGCCGCGCTGGTATATTACGCCGAAGACTGGCACCGCGGCGTGCTCGGCATCGTCGCCAGCCGTCTGGTGGAGCGGCTCAATCGTCCCGTATTCGTGCTCAGCCGCAATCATGAGGATGGCATGGCGCAAGGATCGGGCCGCAGCATTCCCGCGTTCCATCTGCTCGAAGCGTTGGAATCGATGGCCGATCTCTTCGTCAAATTCGGCGGCCACAAGCACGCCGCTGGAGTGACTCTCGATCCGGCGAACGTCGATCGATTCCGCGAGCGCTTCAACGCCTTTGGCCTGGCGCATTTGAAGCCCGAAGACTTTCAACCGCGGCTGGACGTTGATGGCGTGCTTGAGTTAAAGGAAATCGACGAGGCCTCTGTCAACGAGCTATTCACGCTCGCGCCCTTCGGCCACGGCCATCCACCCCCGCTCTTCGCCGCGCTCAATGTGGAGATCGCCACGGCGCCCGTGGTAATGAAGGAGAAACATCTGCGAGTTACGGCCCGGCAGACCGGCCGCTTGCTAACGCTAAAAGCGTGGAACTTCGCAGACCGCGCAGTGGAGTTAGCGACAGGCGCGCGCGTCGACATCGTGTTCGCGCTGGAAGAGGACGCATACTCGGCCGCGCGCGGTTATCCCGGCTGGTGCGCGATTCTGCGGGATGTGCGCGGCGCCAGCGGCGAAAATCGGTAGACGTCAATAAATGCCCGCCGCCGTCAACCATCGATACCGGCTGAGAGACACCGGCTGGCCAGCAAGAGCTATCTCATTCCGCCCAGCCTCTGTGGTGAACTAAAGTCAGCATGACTTTCCGCCGCCGCTCCACCAAGATTGTAGCCACCCTCGGCCCAGTGAGCGATTCGCACGAGGCCGTGAGCCTGTTGCTCCAGGCAGGCGTCGATGTCTTCCGTCTCAATGCCTCGCATGGCACAAGCGAAGAGCGCAGCGCCCTGATCTCCGTCATTCGCAGCACAGCCGCCGAATTGGACATGCGGCCAGGCATTCTGCTCGATCTGCAAGGTCCCAAAATCCGACTCGGAAAGTTCGCCGGAGGCCAGGCATTCCTGAAAGAAGGATCCCGTTTTTCCATCACCATCCACACGGTGACGGGCACGGCCGACCTGGCCTCCACAACCTACCAGCATCTGGCGCGGGACGTCCACCCCGGCGACCGGATTCTGTTAGCCGATGGCAGTCTGGAGCTGCGCGTCATCGAGACCGACGGCGTTTGCGTGGTCTCCGAGGTGGTTTGCGGAGGCCTCATCGGCGATCGCAAGGGAATCAATCTGCCCGGCGTAAGACTCAGCACGCCCTCCCTGACCGAAAAAGATATCGCCGATATGGAATTCGGACTGGCGCATGGGGTCGATTTCCTGGCCTTCTCTTTCGTCCGGACCGGCGAGGACGTCCAGCAGCTGCGCGATCTGCTCAAGTCGCGCGGCGCCAGGATTCCAATTATCGCGAAAATCGAGAAGCCCGAAGCCATGGATAACCTCGACGGCATCCTCCGGCTTTCCGACGGCGTCATGGTGGCCAGAGGCGACCTGGGCGTCGAAACGGCGCTCGAGAAGGTTCCCACCATGCAGAAGTCGATCATCGAGAAAGCCCGCCTGCAAGGGCGATTCGTGATCACGGCGACGCAGATGCTGGAATCGATGATCGACCATCCCGTACCCACCCGCGCGGAGGTCAGCGATGTCGCCAACGCCATCTACGATGGCACCGACGCCGTGATGCTTTCGGCCGAAACCGCCAGTGGAAAATATCCCGTGGAGGCCGTGCGGCGCATGGCGTCCATAGCTCGCGAAGTGGAATCCGTCGTCTGTAAGAAAGGATTCCCAACGCCGCTCTCAACCGGCGGCGACTCCAGTCACCCCGAAATTATCGCAAGCCTCGCCTATCATGCAGCTTTGTCGGCCGGCGTCGCCGCCATCATAGTGTTCACGGCCAGCGGCTTTAGTGCCCGGCTGATCGCGGGCTACCGGCCGCCCATCCCGATCTACGCGTTCACTCCAAGCGAGACTACCATGCGGACGCTTTCCATTGTGTACGGGGTCCGCCCGGTCTTGTCGCCGGAGGCCGAATCGGCCGACGCCATGTTGAATGTGGTGGATCAGACGCTTGTGCCACCGGGCTGGCTCAAACCGGGACAGAGCATCGTGGTGGTCGCGGGTCAGCCGGTGGGCCGGGTCGGCACAACCAACCTGATCAAGCTGTACTCCGTCGGAGCCTCCGGGCGCGCTTAGCCGGCCCGGTTTGCGCGACTGGCCTGCGCGGTCTGCGCCCTCTTCTTGCACGACCTTGGGGAGGCATCGCCCTTGGCGGAAGCGCATCTGGAATGGTTGAAGTCAGCGGGAACTTTTCAAAAGGCGCGGCGTCTGAAAAGAATCGGGCAATCATGTCCAACCGCAATAAGTTCAGACTGGGACTACTAAGGAAGGTAGCCTTGGTCTCGGTTCGGGCGATCACAGTGCTAATGCCAATTGTAGTTGCCCTCACGAATATGCCCTTCGCCCATGCACAACCGACGGCGCAGGCATTCGAAGTGGCGTCAGTTAAGCCCGCCGCCATCCCGGTCGGACGCGAAGGAGGCAATCGTTCCCGGATCGAGCACACTCCCAATTCCCTCGCCATGTGGAATGTCACCCTGAGCGACTGCGTGCAGTGGGCTTACGGCGTGGCGTTCTTTCAAGTCTCGGCTGCGCATCTGGGCGCTGAAAGCTATGATATTCTCGCCAAAGCCGAAGCTTCTGTGCCTGTCAGCCAACTGAGGATGATGCTTCAGGATCTGCTGGCAAAGAGATTCAAACTCGCGCTGCACCGCGAAACCAGGATGTTCCCGTTCTACGAACTGGTCGTTGCGAAAGGCGGGCCCAATCTTCCCGCAGCCAACGCCGGCGCGTCTCGCCCGCTGGTGCACGCCGCCGAATCGCTGCCGCGAATACAGAATAACAGCTTCCTGTTCTCGGATGCCTCTATGACCGAATTCGCCCAGATGCTGACGCAGTTGCGCGGAATCGATCTGCCTGTGGTAGACCGCACCGGCATTACGGGGACCTTCGATATCGTCCTGAGATCCGCTCCCAGCGCGGCCCGCGAGGCGGATAGCGCCGCACTTTTCGCGATCATTCAGGAACAGTTGGGGCTGAAATTGGCGCCGGCCAAGGCCCCCATGGAAATCGTGGTGATCGACCATGCAGAAAAGCCGTCTGAGAACTGACTAACATTTCGCGTCAGGGTGTTTGCCCACGTTAGCCGCCAGTCTCCATCGCCCGCTCCACCGCCCGAATCACGCGCCCCACGTCCCCCTCCGACGTCATCCAATTGCAGACGCTGATCCGCATCGCGCGCATGCCGCGCCACGTTACCCCGCCGAAAAACGCTTCGCCGCTCGCCAGAATCGCCGCGATCACTTCATCGGTCCGCCGGTCGTGACTCCGCCCGCTTGGGTCCAGGAATCGCATCAGGCCTTGATTGATCACTGGCTCCCACAAAACCTCCGCTCCGGGCAATCGGCCGATGCCCAGCGTCAGCGCGCGGGCGCAATCGGAGCAGCGCTCCACGATTCCAGCGATGCCGCTGCGTCCCAATTGCCGGATCGCCGCGTATGTTGCGAAATCCGCGGGAGCGGCGCGACCATTCGGGGTTCCAATCGATCTGCTCGCGGGCGGCGCGTTCAGCTCGCCCGCCTGCAGCACGACGAAGGATGGCGTGGCGGAATCGGCGCCACGATCGGCGGCCAACGCAGCCTCGAGACCAGGCTCGACCCACGGATCTTTCCGCGCATCAGCCGGTCCGTCATCGTCAATGTCGATTGCATCCGCGAATTGGGCCCGCTGTTCCGCGGCGATTACCAGGTCGTCCTCCGCGACGGCGCCCAACTGCATTTGAGCCACCGTTACCGCGCGAATTTGAATCGGAATGCGCTCGGCGCCTTGTAACACTTCTCAAATGCGAGCCGCAAAGAAATACCTTCCGGCGGGTACCCCGTCCAGGAAGGATGTGCACCGCACGGGCAGCTACGCTCATTCTCGTCTTCGGCGTGATTGCCTGGCCGCAGACGCCTCCGCTCAAAACAGCCGCCGAAGTTCTCGAAAGGTACCGGAGGGCGATTGGCGGGGTCGATGCCATCAAGAAGGTCCAGTCGGAGACCCGACACGGCGAAATGGAACAGACCGGCATGAATGGCAGAGCCACCTTCGTCGGCTATGCCAAACCATTCCTGCAGCTCAACAAAGTCGCGTTGCCGGATGGCCACGAAGTCCTCTCGGGATTTAACGGCGGCATTTCCTGGTCGGTCTCTCCGAAGGGCGCGAGCATCGATAAGGACACGCCGGTGGAATCCGCGCGCCGCGATGCCGACCTGCAATATGAGCTCCACCAGCCGGATTATTTCCGGAATTTCGAGTTGGCCGGCGCAGTCGATTTTGAGGGCCGCCGCTGCTATTGGCTTCACGGCATAACCCACTGGGGCAAGGACAACAATCAGTACTACGACGTCGAAACCGGACTGCTGGCCGGTTACCGCTTTGAATCCGATAGCTCAACGTCGGCGGCCGTCACGACCTTGTTGTTTCAGGACTACAAGAGCTTCGGCGGGCCATTGGTGGCGACGAAGGTTATCGCGCGTACCGGCGACAGCACGCAGACTGTCACGTTCACGTCGGTGAGCTACGGCCCGCTGGAGGATTCCATCTTCGAGTTGCCGCAGGCGGTTAAGGCGTTGCAGCAGTAGGGCGGCGGAGGGCTACAAAAAAGGCCGTCGGTAGCCGGAGGCGGAATCTGCAGAGCGAAGAGCGGGTCCAGGGGGACCCGCGCGGACCAAGGGGGTCCGCCCTACGAAGCAAATGCGGCTATAGAAACGCCATCGTCTTAACGCCCGAGATGTCGAATGGACGGCGGCAGCGAGGATTCTTGCACGACGCTTTATCGTCCAGCAGCACCATGTAGCTTTGCGCTTTTTGAAACTTGGCGCGGTCGCGCTCGTCGCCGCCGGGCGGCAGGCGGTCCTTCTTTTTGCGCACGGCCCAGCGAAGCTCATACGTGTCTTGCGTCCGGCAGTGCGGGCAGTTCAAAAGTGCGGGCTTGGTGGCCTGCGACTCCGAATAATATGCGCGTTCGTCCATACTACCGCTGCGCCATGGGAACCCACGCCTGGCCGTCGGGCTTGCCTTTGTATTCGGCGCGCGGGCGGATGAGCCGGTTGTTGTGATATTGCTCCAGCACGTGCGCGGTCCAGCCCGCCATGCGGCTTACGGCGAAGATGGGCGTGAACAGGTCCACCGGAATTCCCAGCGAGTAATACGTGGAAGCCGAGTAGAAATCCACGTTGGGATTCAAATGCTTCTGCGCCATCACCGTGTTCTCCATGGTGCGCGAAAGGCGGTACAGCTTTTCATGGCCGGTGCGTTTGCCCAACTCTTCGGAAAGCACGCGCAGGTGCGTGGCGCGCGGGTCTTCGGTGCGGTATACGCGATGGCCGAAGCCGGGAACCTTGATCTTGGCCGCCAGCTTGTCGAGCACCTTCTGCTCGGCTGCCTGCTCGTCGCCCAGGTCCAGCAGCTCCTTGATCACATCCTGGTTGGCGCCGCCGTGCAAGGGGCCTTTCAGAGCGCCGATGCCGCTGGTGACGCAAGAGTAAATATCGGAAAGCGTCGCCGCGGTTACGCGCGCGGCGAAGGTGGAGGCGTTCAATTCGTGATCGGCGTGCAGCGTCAAAGCCACGTCGAAGGCGTGCTCCATCACGTCGTCCGGCCGCTTGCCGCCCAGGGTGTAGAGGAAGTTCGCGGCGAAGCCCAGTGCCGGGTCGCCTGCGACCACCGGCTGGCTCTTGCGCAAACGGTCGAAGGTGGTGACGATGGTCGCGGTCTTGGCCATCAGCCGCACGGCTTTGCGGTGGTTGGCGCCGGTCGACATATCCTGGGCTTCGGCGTCGTACAGGCTCAACATGGAAACGGCTGTGCGCAGCACGTCCATGGCGTTGGCCTGGGACACTCCCTTGAGGAAATCGACCACGCCGCCGGGCAGCTCGCGCTCGGCCACCAGTTGCTTAGCGAGCTGGTCGAGCTCCGCCTGTTTGGGCAGCCAGCCGTTCCAGAGAAGGAAGATCACTTCCTCGAACGTGGCGTTGTCTGCCAGCGTGTGAATGTTAAAGCCGCGATAGCTCAGTATGCCCTGATATCCGTCGATATAACAAATCTCGGACTCGCCGGCGACTACCCCTTCCAGACCTGCTGCTGTGGTTCCCATATAGTTATCTTTGTCCCGACCCAATTTTAGCGCGGCGCCTTGCCTCCCAGCAGGGCGGTAGGCGCGGGGCACCCCGGAAATGGCGAAAACCCGATCACCAGATTGTTCCGCTGCACCCAGAGTATGTTCAACTCATTTCCAAAATTCACATTAAGTATCACGCCAGAGCCGCACGATTTGCTGCGTGTGATCCGGTAACTCGCGGGGTCGCCCTTTTGCGGACCCCAATCCTGCATGAAAGCCTCTATGGAATACCCCGCGCAAGGCTTCGCATCGGTGCAGCCCCACAGGGCGTAGGCGCCCTTATAATCGTGCGCCGCCAGCAGCGAGAAGAACTGCTTGAGCTGCCGTTCCTGGCGGATGTTGTGAAAATAGTAGAGCAGGGGCGCGCCCACCACGATTAAGACGGCCAGCGCGATCAACGCTTTCTTGACGCGATTCTCGCGGCGCTCTTCTCCGGCGCCGTAATGATCGAGATATCCGGCCATTCCTTTACCTGTCGGGCTTGGCTGCGGGGGCCGGGGCTCCAGCTACCGGGTATGCCTTGTTATACGCGGCGGTGGCGTCCGCGGTAATATCCATGGCGGGCTTGAAGTAGAGCGCGACCTGGGTATCCATCACCAAATCGACGCCTTTCTCTTCGGCCAGTTTTTTCACGACTTCCTTCATCCGTAGCGTGCATTTGGGAATCACTTCCTGGCGCGCTGCATCGGCGGCTTCCTGCAACTCGGTCTGCAAGCGCTGCAACTCGCGCTGCTTGCGCTGGCCGTCGCTTTGCAGATCGTCGGACTGCTGTTGGGTGAGTTTCGCCCCACCGGCTTGCAACTGTTGCTGAATGCTTTGGAGCTCACTGTTCAACTGAAGTAACCGGTCGTTGCGTGGCTTGAGCGTCGCCTGCAAATCGGCATCGGCTTTCTTGATCTCCGCCGTTTCGAAGACGGCCTTTTGGGTGTCGATGACCGCAACTTTGACCTGCGCGGGCGCGATCTGGCTCAGGGCCAATAAGGCGGAACAAACCAGGAACGGCCTGAAGCCCATGTGTAAGGACATGAAAACAACTCCTGAAGTGGTGTTTAGACCCTTAGGTTAGCACAACCCTGATCGACGGCCTATTCCACAGCTTATTCCACCACCCCGAGTATCTCGTCCTCCCGCAGAATGAGGTATTCTTCGCCATCGAGCTTGATCTCGGCGCCGGAATACTTGCCGAACAGAATGCGGTCGCCGGCCTTCACTTCGGGAGCGACGCGCTCGCCGGAATCGAGCAGCTTGCCGCTGCCGACAGCCTTGACTTCGGCCTGCTGCGGCTTTTCCTTGGCGCTGTCGGGAATGATGATGCCGCCGCGGCGTTGCTCGCCTTCTTCCAGGCGGCGAACCAGAACGCGATCGTGTAGAGGACGCATGGACATAAATCCGATTATACGCCTTGAATGGCGGCCGGCCGATTATTTGACGCCTGAAAAGTTGCGTCGATTACGAGACCGCTTCGAGTGCGCCGGGAAAACCCGGCTGGGTCACCGCATTTCCAGCATGGCGGCCAATGAGACAATTCCGCTCCACAGGTTTCCCAGGCGCAGGTTCTCGTTGTCGCCGTGCTGGTTGTTGTCGAAGTTGACGATGGGCACGCCGACGGCCGGCACGTTGAGCTCACGAATGAAAGGCGCGATGGGAACGGTGCCGCCCATGGTGCGGATCAACACTGGCGGCGCGCCCCACATGCGCTCCATGGCGCGGGCTACTTGCATGGCGGCGGGCGATTCGGGCTCGGTGCGGAATGCCTCTTCGGCCTCGCCGGCGTTGAGGCGCGCCAGTTTCGGATAGCGCATGCGCTCGGCATCGGTGGGGTCGCTTTCCACGATGTGATAGCCCTGCTTTTCGATGTGCGCGCGGACCAACGCCACCATGCGCGCGGATGGCGTCTCCTTGACGAGGCGGATATCGATGGCGGCGGTGGCATCGGGCGGGATGATGGTGCGGTCGTCATAGCCGCTGTGCATGCCGCGGATGTTGAGGCTAGGGTATTGAATGGCCTCCTGCAAGCTTTCGCCGACGGCGTCGGGACGGGCGACGCCGAAGAGCTTCAACAACGCCGGCTCATCGTCGGGGACGGATTTCAAAACGCTGCGCTGTTGAGCGGTGAGCGGCGGCACATCGCTATAAAAGCCGGCGATGGTGGTGCGCCCCTGGTCGTCCTTCATGGAGGCGATTAACTGCGCCAGGCGCACGGCGGGATTGGGAATCCAGTTGCCATAATGGCCGCTGTGCAGGGCCATCTTGGGGCCGTAGACGGTGAGGCCGAGCGTGACAATGCCGCGCGCGCCGAAGCTGAGCGTGGGGCGTCCGCTGGGGTGCACGGGGCCGTCGAGAATCAACAGCAGCGAGGCCCGCAGCTTGTCGCGATAGCGCGCGATGGCCGCGGGCAGGCTGGGCGAGCTCATCTCTTCTTCACCATCGATCACCACGTGGATGTTGACGGCGGTGCGGCCCTGCAACGCGTCGAGAGCGGCGCAGAGGGCCACGATGGGGGCTTTATCGTCGGAAGCGGAGCGGGCGTAGAGGCGCCAGTTATCGGGGAATGCGGCGCTGGCGGCGAAGTTGGGAACGAGCTTCGCGTCTTCCTCCATGCGGCCATCGCGCATGAGGGGCTGGAAGGGGCTGGCCTGCTTCCAGCGGGCGGGGTCGACGGGTTGGCCATCGTAGTGAATGTAGAAGAGGATGGTGCTGGCGGCGCCCGGCTGTTTTTTTTCGGCGTATATCAGCGGGTTGCCGGCGGTTTCGAGCAGCTCGGCGTTGAGGCCGTGGCGCTGAAGCATGGCGCGGATGAACTCGGCGTTGCGGCGGATGTTGGGGCGGTCGGTTCCGACGTTGGGGATGGAAAGCAACTGGATGAATTCCGCCATGATTTGCGGCTGATGAGCGGCGGCGTAGCTCTCGATGGCGGCGCGATCTTGCGCGCAAGCGACGGCGGCAACATAGAAAAACAGCGTGATCCGCATAGGGCTACGATACTATGAGTTCGATGGAAACCCGCACTCTTCAACATACCGATTTGACTGTCTCAAGGGCGGCGTTTGGCACCATGCCGTTCGGAACGCAGGCGGACGAAGCGCATTGCCGCAAGATGGTGGATTGCTGTATCGACCACGGCCTCAACTTTTTCGACACCGCCAACATGTACAACAAAGGCGTGGCGGAAACGGTGCTGGGCAATGTGCTCAAGGGCCGGCGCGATCGCGTGGCGCTGGCCAGCAAGGTCGGCTTTCCCATGGGGGATGCGCCCGATCAACGGGGGCTATCGCGTGCGGCGATTCTGCGCGCCATCGACGAGAGCCTGGCGCGGCTGCAAACCGATTACGTGGACCTCTACTACCTGCATGTGCCCGATTGGTCCGTTCCGCTGGAGGAATCGCTCGAAGCCATGGACCAGTTGGTGCGCGCGGGCAAGGTGCGTTATCCGGGCTGCTCGAATTACGCCGGCTGGCAGGTGGCGCAGATGCTGTGGATCGGCGAGAAGAATGGGTACAAGCCGCCCTACGTGTCGCAGCCGATGTACAACCTGCTGGCGCGCGGCATCGAGCAGGAGTACCTTGCTATGTGCAAGCAGTTCGGCGTTTCGACGGTTGTGTACAATCCATTGGCGGGCGGGCTGCTGACGGGCAAGCAGCCGCGGCAGGAACCGATCACGGGGACGCGCTTCGATAAAAACCAATTGTATCTGGACCGCTATTGGCATCAGGGATACTTCGATGCGGTGGAGGAATTGCGCGCGGCGGGGGAGAAGGAGGGGCGGGCGTTGATCGACGTTTCGCTGAGCTGGCTGCTGCACCATACGGCGGCGGACTGCATCATTCTGGGCGCGTCGAAGCTGGAGCAACTGGAACAGAATCTGGCGGCGTTTGAGAAGGGCGGGCCGCTTTCGGCAGAGTTGCTGGCGGTGTGCGAACGGGTGTGGCAGGAGCTGCGCGGAGTTACGCCGAAGTATAACCGGTAGGAAGGAGGACGTGGCCGGTGCGGCCGCGACGGCTTTAGCAATGAAGGGGCCCGCGGGCTGAAAAATCCTCGATTGCCATCACAAGATGTGGGATCATCCGATCCATGCCAGGAGCAAGCTTTTCGCTTCTTCATGCTCTACGCCTCGCTATCCGTCGAGCACATCTTCCAACAACCGCGGTCTTCAAATGCCTCACCATCTTTCTGTGTATGGGCGCAGGGCGCCTCGCAGCGCAGACCGCAACGGGTACCTGCATTGCCGCCCCTTCCGGATTGGGGAAAGTACACCGTTTCAGAAGTTCGCCAACGTATCGAAAGACCGCTTGCTTACGCGCGCGGCTCCGAGCAGAGCCGTGACCGTGAGGGAGCGGAGTGTTTGGAATACGCCACCGTATTTCTGAAACGGTGTACTAAGCTAGCCTGTCAAGCCATCGACGACAGGCCAGGAGGCCTGTCCTACTGAGCGCCTCAATCGGCAGGATCAGGCTAGAGCCAATTCCCCCAGCTGCTTTTCCAAGTGCCTCCGCTCCGGCGCAGAGCATTCGCACGCCAGCGCGCGCTCGAAGTACCGTGCAGCCCGGGCCGCGTCGCCCATTTCGCGCCACAGGGCGCCCATCGCGGCCGGCAGCAGATGGTAGCGCTCCAGCGCCGGGTGATGCTCGATCTTTTCCAATTCGCGCAGTCCGACGGCGGCGCCTTGGGCCTGCGCCAACGCCACCGCGCGGTTCAGCGCGACGACTGGCGAGGGATTCAACTCATGCAGCTGCTCGTATTGTTCCGCAATCGATGCCCAATCGGTGGATGCGAAATCAGGGGCCGCGGCGTGTTCGGCGGCGATTCCGGCTTCCAGGTGATAGCGCGTCAAGCGGTCGCCGGACGCACTGCGGCCGAGACGCAGGATGCCTTCTGCGATGCGTGAATAGTCCCAGCGCGACCGGTCCTGATCGCGCAACAGGAACAGGTCGCCGCGCTCGTCCACCCGCGCCGGCTCACGCGCGGATTGCAACAGAAACAGCGCCAACAGCGCGTCGCATTCCGGCGCGCGAGTGGCTGCATGGCCGGCCGTCAGCCGCGCCAGCCGGATCGCCTCTCCGCACAGATCGCGGCGCAGCAGTTGGTCGCCGCCGCTGGCGTAGCCCTCGTTAAACATCAGGTAGAGCGTTTCCAACACCGCGTCGAGGCGCTCGGGCGGCAATTCGTGGTCCGGCAGCTCGAACCTCAGATCGCGCTCGCGGATCAGCTTCTTCGCGCGCACGATGCGCTGCGCGGCGGTAGTTTCCTGGATAAGGAAAGCGCGCGCGATTTCGCCCGTTCCGAAACCGCACACCGTCTTCAACGTCAGCGCGATTCCGCCATCGCGCGGAATTTCGGGGTGGCAGCACAGAAACATCATGGCGAGTTGGTCGTCGATAACTTCCGGCGTGGTCGCGGCCGGCGAAAGCGCGCGCGCAATCTCATCGGCTTTGGCGGTCAACGACGCTTCCCGGCGCAAGGAATCGAGCGCCAGGTTCTTCGCCACCAGAATCAGCCACGCCGCGGGATTGGCCGGCACGCCGCGGTGGGGCCACTGTTGCAGTGCTTTGATGAGCGCGTCTTGAGCCACGTCTTCGGCCAGCGCCAGATGCCGCGGGCCGAAAATGCGGGTCAGTGTGGAAACCACCCGCCCGAATTCGCGGCGGAACAGGGCCTCCACAATTTCGCCGTCCATCGCCCGCCCTCCGCTCACATCTTGTCGACGCGCCGCACTTCGATAGCGCCGTATTCCAAATGCGGGCAATCGCGACACAATTCGACGGCGTCTTCGTAGCTGTCCGCGTTTATCATAAAGTACCCGCCGATTAACTCCTTCGATTCGGCGAAGGGGCCATCGGTGATGCGCATCTGGTTCGATGGACCGGCGCTGAGCACGCGGCCCGTGTTGTCTTCCAGTTTATTGCCGCCTACGAGGCGCCCGGCCTCTTGCATCCGCACTCGCCAAGCGACGTACTTGGCGAACACCTCCTGGATCTGCTGCGGGCTCATCTGGTGGAAGATCGCAGGGTCGTCGCGAAGAATGAGAAGGTATTGATGCATGTTTGTATCCACGTGTGTGTCTCCACAATATAAACGAACGGGGAGCGCGGAATTCGACAGCGGGCTTGGTAGAATAGGTCGACGGCGCCCGTGTGAGTCCCCCCACATCCCCTTTACGTCAGTTTCTGGAGAAGTTTGCCGCCGGCGCGGAGACGCTCTACGCGGAAACGCGCGATCAGGCGCGCCGTGAGATTGCTGCGGAACTTAATCAGGCTGTGCGGCGGCTTCGCCAATCGACTGGCCTCGAGGAACTCGCGGCGACTCTTGCCGATACCGCGGCGCGGTTTGCCGGCGGCGCCGAGGTGTTCCTGATCTCGGATGGCATGGCGAAATCGGAGAAGATGGAGCTGGAAATACCGCTTGCCTCCGCGGCCGCGCTGGCCGGCGCGGTGGAGAGCCGCGATCCGGTCACCGCGCTCACCACCGCGCGGGAAGTCTCGGCGGCGCTGGTGGAACGGCTGAAACATTCACCCGACGCGCGCGCACACATTTATCCCCTCGTGGTCAAAGACGGCGTCCCCGCGCTGCTCTACGCATGGGGTGGACCGCAGCGCGCGGCGCACGGCCCTGCGCTGGAGTTGGTGACGCAGGTGGCGGCGGCGCAGTGGCTTCAATTGCTGCCTCCGCCGCCGTCGATGGAATTGGTGAGCATTGCGCCGTTAGGCCTGGTGAAGGCAGCGTCTTCGTGGGAGTCGCTGGCGCCGGAGGAACAGCGGATTCATCTTCGCGCGCAGCGTTTCGCACGGGTTCAGGCGGCGGAAATGCGGCTGCACGAAGGGCCGGCAGTGCTCACGGGCCGCTCGCGGCGCAACTTGTATGAGGCGCTGCGCGACCACATCGATGCGGCCCGCGAACAATTCCAGAGGGATTTCTTCGCGCGCTGTCCAAGCATGGTGGATTATCTCCATGTGGAACTGGTGCGCACGCTGGCTAACGACGATGCGGAACTTCTGGGCGAAAATTATCCCGGTCCGATGGTTTAGCCGCTTGCGGCAGAAGGCCGGGACACCGCTAGTAGGGCTGTTAGTAGGGCGGACCCCCTGGTCCGCGGCCGACGCCCCCGTCGGCCTCTCGGGGATTTAATGAGGCTGATTTTGTCGGGCGAGGAGCGGGTCCGGGGGGACCCGCGCGGACCAGGGGGTCCGCCCTACGATTTGCTCAGAATTTCGGTGGTCTCAGCGATTCTCGCTCTCGCGCTGGCCGCCGCTGCGTTGCTGCATGCGGCGGCCACCGGCGATCTCAAATCGCTGGTCCGCGCCTATCGTGCGGACCCTACGCCGGCCGGCCGCGCAGCCGTGGAATCCTACGCGGCGGCGCACCCCGATGAAGACGCGCTGGCGCGCCTGGCGCTGGGCGTGGTCTCGTATGAGCAGAAGGATTACGCCGCCGCCATCGCCGCGCTGCAGCCGCTGCCCGCCAAGTTGCCGCAGATTGCCGACTACGCCGCGTTTTATCTGGCCGCGGCGCGCGTGGAATCGAACGATTTCGGTGGCGTGGCGCAAGACCTCGGCCCGTCGCACGCGGGCGAAGCGCGCTCGCCACTCGCGGGGAAAGCGTGGCTGCTGGAAGCGCGCGCGCTGCAATCGACCGCCGCGGCCGATGCGGTCAAGACCCTGCGCGAGCACTACACTCAATTGCCGCAGCCGGATGGAGCGCTGGTGCTGGCCGATTCCTACCAGGCCGCCAACGATCTGGCCAACGCGAGCGACTTCTACCGCCGCGTCTATATTCAATACCCCAACAGCGATGCGGCTGCCACGGCGGAGGCTGCGCTACTCGCGCTCAAAGACGCGATGGGCGCGGCTTTTCCCGCGCCGCTGCCACAGCAACTGCTGCGCCGGGCCGATCGTCTGCTGGAGCTGCACGCTTATGCGCAGGCGCGCACAGAGTACGAAGCGGCGCTCGATCAATTGGCTGGCTTTGAGCGCGACACGGCGCGGGTCCGCATGGGCGCCGCCGATTATTTGAACGGCAAGGCGGCCGCGGCATACTCCTACCTGGCCGCCCTCGATTTGCCGGAATCCGCGGGCCGATCGGAAGCGGATGCGGAGCGCCTTTACTACATGGGGGAGTGCGCCCATCGCCTGAACAACGACGATGGAGCGGCCGCCGCCTTACGGCATCTCGGCGAGAAGCATCCCAAGTCGCCGTGGCGGTTGAGAGCGCTTATTTCGCAGGCCAATCGGTTTCTGGTGGCGAACCGGGTCGAAGATTATCTGCCGCTCTATAAGGCGGTTTACGAGGGCTTTCCGGCTGACCCCGCCGCGGCCACGAGCCATTGGAAAGTGGCCTTCCACGCGTATCTGCACGATCGAGGCGATGCCGGGCGGCTGCTGCAAGAGCACCTGGAGAGCTATCCGGCGCACGGCACGGCCGGCGCCGCGCTCTATTTTCTGGGCCGAGTTCACGAGCGCGGGAACAATATCGCCGCCGCCCGCGCCTGCTACCAACGCCTGGCTGAGGGATTCCAGAACGGCTATTACGCCATGCTGGCGCGCGGCCGGCTGCGCGCGCCCGAGCTGCAGAAACCCGGCGCCGCGGATGAGACCGTAAAATTTCTTGAGGCGTTGAAGACTCCGCAGCCTAATCCCATTCCCACCGAAAGTACGCATGCCACGGCTCTGCGCATCGAGCGCTCACGGCTGCTGCGCGGCGCGGGTCTGACGGACCTGGCAGATGCCGAACTGCGCTATGCCGCCCGCACGGATGCGCAACCCGCGCTGGTCGCGATGGAGATGGCCGGCGCCGATACCGCCGACGCGGTTCCTTATCTGGGCGTGAAAGCGATGAAGGCGCTTGTGCCCGACTATCTCAACCTCCCGGTGCCCGATGCCCCGCGCGAATTCTGGCAGTATCTTTTTCCCATGCCCTATCGCCCCGAGCTGGTGGCCGACGCGCAGGCCCACAACCTGGACCCCAATCTGGTCGCGGGTCTGATCCGCCAGGAATCCGAATTCAATCCCGATGCCGTTTCGCCCGCCAACGCCGATGGATTGATGCAAGTGCGCCCCGGCACCGGCGCCCAGTTCGCGCGCGCGGCCGGCATCCAGGGTTTCACTTCGCGCATGCTATTTCAGCCGGAGGTGAATTTGAAGCTTGGGACCGCCATCTTCCGTTCCATGCTAGACAAGAACGGCGGCAGCGTGGAGCAGACGCTGGCGGCGTACAATGCCGGACCGAACCGCGCGGCTGAATGGATCACGTGGAATAAATATCGCGAGCCGGCTGAATTTGTCGAATCGATTCCCTTCACCGAGACGCGCGATTATGTGCAGGCGGTGATTCGGAATGCGGAGATGTACCGGCGGCTGTACCCCTAAAACCAAACCGTGGCGCACGCACTCCTGCGTGCAGCGTTCACAATCATGTGAACGCGATATGTTTCCGTGACATCGAAGCTGACCGAACCGCGCCTGCCCCACTAAGGACGCCGTGAGGGCAATATGCGAAACTTCCGGCGGCCTTCGATGCAATACGTTTGGAAATCGGAGTGATCCACCGTCAGAATGGTCGAAATGGATTCGCGGCGGGCCAGATACACCAGGGTCGCGTCGGCGAAATCCATCGGGCGGTCCCAGTAGCGCGACATTAAAGCGTGAACTTCGGGGAGCTCGCCGCCCGGGATGGCGCCGAGCATGAGCGCCCCGGAGCGAATGAACGCCCAGGCCGCTTCCATGTCCCGCCGGCTGTCGCCCACCAGGTGAAATAGCTCGGTCAAGACGGCGGACGATGTCAGCAAGGGGAGGCGCAGACCCTCAAATGCCTCCACGCAAAGGGCGTGCCAACGGTCATGGGAATCGAGCAGCGCAAGTATGGCGCCGGTGTCGATCAGACAATTAAGCGCCATGTCTCCGGGCCAGGCGCTCGCGAACAAGAGACCGGGCAGACTCCGCGCGGAGGGGATTTACGCCCGCTATCCTGCCGATCGACTTGCGGGCTTGCGCATGCAGCCGAAGTTGCTCGGCATCGTCACTAGTCCCTTGGGCAGAATCTTTTTGGAGCAACTGGCGGGCCCCACGATCCAGTAGAGCGGCAATGCTGACTTTTTCACGGCGCGCTTCCGATTCCAAGGCCTCTTTCAAATCGCGCGACAGGCGCAAAGTATAGACTTCGGTCTTCATGCATTACAGTGTACTACATTTCCGGCGGCAAGAGAATTTCGCCCCAAGCCACCTGGTACGCTTCTACGTGGCCGAACACATCCTTACCAGCCCGTACGAATACGCGCATGTTGGTCTTGAGTTCGGCGGCCGCCACAGTTTCGCCATCCGCCACGAATCGCGTGTCGCGCCGCAGCAGAAGGGTCTGCTCGCCCGCGTTGCGCGTGCGCAGCACCAGCCGTCCATCGCTCAGGCGCGATACCACGCCGGAGAACGTCATGTCGCCTCGAGGAGAGAGCGGTTCGGTGGAAACGCGAAGCCCTGGGGTGAGTCCCAGAGTGAGTAATGGGTCAAGCCTCGAGCCCGGCCGGGTCGCCGCGTGCGGCGGCGGAGCGGGATCGATCACATGGATTGTGCGCGCGTATCTCAACAGCGAGCCGGCAAGCGGATCGGAAAGAACCTCCACCTTTTCGCCGGGCCGCAGGCGGGGAACGTCGATCGGCCTGTCTTCGCGCTCCACAAAAGTCTTGGCGTCGAAGCGGTAGCGGACCACCTGGTTGCCGTCCGCGCGCACGCTAAATTCGCCGCCATCCGTCGGCGCGTCGCGCTCCAGAAGAACGCCGCGCAGCTGTCCCGCATTTTGCGGCGGAATCTGCGCCGCGGAGATCAGCGCTGAAACCAGCAGCACGCCAGCCAACCGCACGTTCCGAGTATAGCGCCGGGAACTCCGGGCCGCCGATGTTATGCGCAAATGCGCCGTCACTTATTTGGGAGCCGCACGTCGCTCTAAAGAGATCGCTCCGCTCGCCGATAAGGTCTACATGAGCGCAATCGATGGTGCAAGCAATGACCTGGGGTATCTGACCTACTTTAGTTCGGCAGTCGAACGTTTTAATCAATCCGGCTTGAAGCGGCTGCTCGAAATCAGCCGTCGCAACAACGAGCCGCGCGGCATCACCGGTCTGCTGCTGTACCGCGATGGCCACTTCTTACAGTATCTGGAAGGGCCGCAAGATGCTGTTTCCACGACCTACGCACACATCACGATGGACGGACGCCACCATTCGGCGCGCTTAGTGGGGACGGGGCGGCTGGCAGGGCGCATCTTTCCGGAATGGTGGATGGGCTACCGGAGCCTGGCGGGCATTCGAGCCGCCAACACCGAAGGGTATTCCGAGTGCCTCCAACCAAGCTTCAAGCCATCGGATAGAGCGGACCCGGCCGAGCAACTGGCGGAACTGTTCCGTGACTTGATGGCTCGATTGTAACGATTGCGGTTTCTGCCTTGACGTCCAGGCAAATCTGGCTTACGCTGTTCCCATAGCTGGCTATAGGGGAGTATGCGCAAACACGCCAACGACCGCCTGCAAGGAACCCTTGACCTGCTGGTGCTGAAGACCTTGGCCTCGCAAGGCCGGATGCACGGCTACGCCCTGACTCTTCGAATCGAACAGATCTCCGAAAGCGTTCTTCGGCTGGAAGAAGGCTCCCTCTATCCCGCGCTTCACCGGATGGCGCAGTCGGGCTGGCTGCGAGCCGACTGGGGCGCTTCGGAGAACAACCGCCGCGCGCGTTACTACTCCATCACCGCGGCCGGCCGCAAGCAATTAGCGGAGGAAGAGCGCGGTTGGGCGCAGCTGACGGAGGCCGTAGCTCGCGTGCTGCGTTTCGCTTAAAAAGAGGCTGCCATGAGTTGGCTCAACCGGCTATCGAATCTGTGGCGCGGCGGCAAGCTGAGCGGGGAGCTCGACGAGGAACTGGAATTTCACCTGGAAGCGCGGACCCGCGACAATATCGCCGCCGGCATGGCTCCCGAAGCGGCTCGCCTGGACGCCCGAAGGCGCTTCGGCAATCGGACGCTGGCGAAGGAAAGGACGCACGAGATGGAGATTGTCGTGGCAGATATTGCAGTGTCAATGGAAACGCTTGGCCAGGACCTGCGTTACGCTCTCCGCAGTCTGCGCAAGTCCCGAGGGTTTACCGCGGTGGCCATCCTGGCGATGGCGCTCGGCATTGGAGCGAACACTGCAGTCTTCACGGTGGTGAACGGGGTGCTGCTGCGTCCCCTGCCTTTTCCCGAACCGGGGCGGCTATTTTTGATTTCGTATAAGCCGCAGCGCGGTGGGTTTGATGGGCCGGGCCTCGAGGACCAGCATTACCTCGCTTTTCTGCGCCAGAACCGGGCCTTCGAGCGGGTTGCGACTTTCGGACAAGACTCTGTGGCGCTGACTGGCGCAGGCAGCGCCGTGCGCGTGCCGGCGGCGATGGTAACGTCCAGTTTCTTTCCCGTGCTTCGGGTGAATCCGGCGATTGGCAGAGCATTTTCGCCGGAAGAAGAGAGGCAAGGCGGCGCCGGCGTGGCTCTGATCGGCGACAGGATCTGGCGAAGCCGTTTCGGCGCCGATCCGAACATCCTGGGAAAAACTATCGTGCTCGACGGAATCGGACACACGGTGATCGGCATCATGCCGCGTGGTTTTGCGTTTCCTTACGATGCCGAGTTGTGGTTGCCGCTCGAGGTGCGAGACGAGCTCGCGGTTTGCGTCTCGTTCCATGGCCGCCCGGAGCCTTGCAACTCATTTTTCCGGCCTGCCGTAGGCCGTTTGCGGCCGTCCGTTTCGCGGCAGCAGGCTCAGGCGGAATTGGAAGCCTTCGCGCAGCATTTATCTGGCGCAAGCAGTGAAGACAAGAGCGAGACGATCGCGGAGGTTCTTCCGTTCCAGGACTTGCTGGTGGGAAAGATTCGGAAATCGCTACTGATCTTCATGGGCGCCGTGGTCTTCGTACTGCTGATTGCGTGCGCCAACGTGGCCAACCTGCTGCTGATGAGAGCGACATCGAGGCGCCAGGAGATCGCCGTGCGCACCGCACTGGGAGCGCGCCGGTCGCGGCTGGTCCGCCAGTTGCTGACCGAAAGTACGCTGGTGTCGCTGGGTGGCGCGGCTGCCGGACTGCTATTAGCGATATTGGGCGTGCCAGCTTTACTCGCGCTTGCGCCCGCCGGCAGAGTTCCTCGCATGGAAGAAATTCACATCGATGGCTGGGTGCTGGCGTTCGCGCTTGGCCTGGGGGCATTCACCGGGATTCTGTTTGGCCTGGTTCCGGCGTTTCAGGCAACCGGACGCGAGTTGCGCGACTATCTGAGTCAGAGCGGCCGCACCGTCACCAGCGGGCGCGAATGGCTTCGGAGCGCCTTGGTGGTCGCGGAGATCGCGTTGGCGCTGGTGTTACTCACCGGAGCCGGCCTGATGCTGAAAAGCTTCTTGCGGATGCGCGCCGTGAATCCCGGTTTCCGCCCGGAGAATATTCTAACGATGACTGTGGATCTTCCAGAGTCCAGCTATCCCACCACCACCGCCATGCAAGCATTTCACACACGTACTCTGACGAAGCTTTCCAACCTGCCCGGCGTACTCTCGGCAGGCGCTGTGAACTGGCTTCCTCTGGGCGACGCGTTAATACGGGGAGACTTCCATCTGGAAGGTGGCCGTCGTCTGCCGCCGGGTTACATTGTCGATAAGCCTGCGGTAAGTCCGGACTACTTCCATGTTATCGGAATCCGGCTATTGAGCGGCAGGGGCTTTAGCGATCGGGACAATAGTGACGCCCCGGGCGTGGCATTGATCAGCGAGTTCGTCGCGCGAACTCTCTGGCCCAACGAGAATCCGCTGGGAAAGCGCATCACTCTGGAAGAAGATCCTAAGCCGCAGGATTGGCTTACGGTTGTCGGCGTAGTCGATGACGTCAACCAGCAGAGCCTGACGGAGCATCGGCATCCGGCCATCTATCAGCCCTATCAACAGGTGCGCAGACCGTTCTTTCTGAGCCACATGACTTTCGCAGTTCGCACGGCCGCGAATATGCAGGGCCTTGCAGCCGCCATGCGCAGAGTGCTCCAGGAAGTGGATCGGAACCAGCCTGTGGAATCGATCGCCGCCATGACCGATCTGCTCGACGCCACGACGGCGGAGCCCTGGTTCCAGGCACGCCTGATTTCGGTGTTCTCGATACTCGCGCTTCTCTTATCGGCGATCGGCATTTACGGAGTGCTGGCTTACGCAGTTACAGAGCGCACGCGCGAGATAGGAATTCGGATGGCGCTGGGCGCGGAGAAAAGCGACATCACTCACATGGTCCTGAGGCGCAGTCTGCTGCTGGCGGCGGCCGGCGTCGCCCTCGGTGTTGCAGGCGCTCTCACAGTGACTCGCGTCCTCGCCAGGTTCTTGTTCGACGTCAAGCCCACCGACCCCGCCACGTTGGCGATGGTAGCCGCGGTGCTGGTGACTGTCGCGCTCTTTGCCGGTTTGCTGCCGGCCCGACGGGCGACTAGAGTCGATCCCCTGGTGGCTTTAAGGTGGGAATAGCTGTTAATTTCAGACTGACAGTCGCAAACGCGCACACGTTAGAATATGCTCGCTTTGTGATTGTCTTGCTTCCAGCCGCAATCATCCGAGGTCCAAGTGTTATCCCGCAACTCTCGAAAACTAATGCAGCCGACCCCACAACGTCAGACAAGCTCAGCATTGCCGCTATTTCCGTAGCGGCGTTCCGGCCGCTTTCGCATGCGGCTTGCCCCAGAAAATAAACGTACCGAGTTTGGTCGAGGTGACGATGTCCATGGCGCCGTCTTTGTTCAGATCTACCGCCAGCACATCGGAACCGGCGCCAGACCAATTGTGGATCAGCTCCGGAACAAACTCCGCACCCCCAGACGCTTTCGGATTGCGAACGGTCTTGTATACATAGAGGACAGCCGGTCCGTAAGGATCGGGATCCAGGTAACTATCTTTGTGAGCCCAAAAGCGCTTGCCCACGATGAAATCGGGTATCCCGTCGCCATCGACGTCGGCGAAGGTCGAGCCGTGCGGTTCGCTGAAGGTCACGCCGCCGGCATTCTTGGTCGAGGAATCATCCATGATCATGTGCTCCACGAACGAAATCTTGCCGGCCGCATCGCGTTTCTGCTCGAACCATGCCAGTCCATAGCCATGTGCGTTGAGTACGGTCACTACATCGTTCAACCCGTCGCCGTTCACGTCATAGACGGCCATTACGCTGCCACCGGGGGCAGTTCGGCTGAACCTGGAGAACGCCTGCGGATGATATGTCCACGGCTCTTGATTGCTGCCGGCCGGAGGATGCTCCCACCATCCGTAGGCGTTGACGATATCCATCCGTCCATCGCCATTGATATCGCCCACTCCGATGCCGTGGGCTGTTCCGAAGCCTCTTTCGGAAATCGTATGCACGGTCCACGGACCAGTCGGATTGGCGGGATCGGGCTTCGCATAACGGACGAACCCCTCAGCCATATATACCAACGCGGGTTTGCCATCGCCATCCACATCTCGCAGGACGGCAATTTCACTTTGGAAAGCCGGCACAACCAGGTACTTATCCCAACGGCGCGACTCGCCTTTAGGATTGACATACAGCCAGACCCCAACATCGCCGCCAGGTCCTCCGTCGTTCGAAAAACTGGCGGTTATCACATCGGGCCATCCATCGCCCGTGAAGTCGCCGGCAAACGTCATCCAGCAGTCCGTCGTAAATTCGGTTCCTGGATTACGAACCACCGCGGGATAGATTTCTCTTCTCTTGGTGTAGTCGGGCCCGTAATAGATGTATGGACCAGCCACCACATCCAGGATGCCATCGTGATTGAAGTCGGCTGCCGCGGCGCCCCAAGCATAGTAAAACGGACTCAAACGTTGTATCCGGAAGTTGTTGGAGACTTGCTCGCGGGGAGTTTCCCTCACCCCGAGATCCTTATAGGAAACATCCTTAAACTTCACTTCTCCGGCGCCGCCTGCGTACAAAGCCACCGGCCCGTACTTACCATCCTCATCCTCCGCCACGCCGCTGCTTTCGCCCCCGTTGTTGAGAATCGTGTGGACCATGTTAGCGTCGATCGAGATCTCGACTTGATTCCAGTCGTCCGTGCGAAAGTCGGTTGAGGGGCGGGTGAAGGGGAGAGTCGGGCCTGCCGCCGCGGCTCCACGGCCTCTTCCGACGGCGCCGCGGCCGCCACGACCTGGCGCATTCGGGTCCGGCGGGGTCGCGATTCGCGTCATTCCGCCGAAAGCCCTAAGCTTCTCGCGTGTGAGCTCCTTACCCTCGGCATCGAGCGTGATCCGGTACGGCGCTACGTCGCCCGCGGTGAGTGAGACGAAGATTCCCTTCATGCCTTGAGGGGTCTTTTCGGCGCGCAACAGAACGCCGGTCTTGCAACCCTCGGCGCAGCGGAATGAAGCGTAGAACCCGGCATCCTGATAGGAATGATCCAGCACGAGCCAACCGCCCTGGCCCCCCGGCTTGACCGTTCCGGAGATCTCGCCGTCCTGCGCCTTCCAAGCCGCCTGCCCGAGGACGTGCCACCCGGTCAAGCTCGAACCTTTGACGGTTGCGTCCGGCTTAAACGATGGACCTACGCCGAAGAGCGGGGCCAACAGAAGCAGCGATGCGGCCGACGTTGCCGCGATCGGATACGCGCGTTTCGAAGACATCGGCTTCCCTTTCTTGCGCGCTGAGGATGGCGGCTCGCCGAAACGGCGGATACGCCGCAGCATCGTCAATGCACACTGCGCAACGTGCATTGTACTACGAAAACTAGAAAGGCAACGGGCGGAGCACCGAAGCCTTGCGCACTGCGAGCGTCGCTTCCATATATACTCTCTACAGGAGAGCCCGGCTAACGAACCCGATAGTACTGCGCTGGGTCCCAGCGACGGACGCCGTCCGCGGTAGAGAGTGAAGCGATCGGCAAAAAAACTGGAACACATGAATTTGCAGCGGCAGGCTTTCGGTGGATAACTTCGCCACGCGCGTGGTGGTGATCGGCGGAACGGGGCACATCGGTACATTCCTGACGCCGCGTCTGGTCGAGGCCGGCTACGTGGTGATCAATGTCAGCCGATCGCTGCGCAAGCCTTATCTGCCGCACGGGGCATGGGAGAAGGTGGAGCAGGCGACCTTGGACCGCGCCGCGGAGGAGGCTTCCGGTACATTCGGCCGACGGATTCTGGAGTTCCAGCCGGACGCGGTGATCGATCTCACCTGTTACACCCTGGATAGCGCCCGCGCACTGGTGGAGGCGTTGCGCGGACGCGTGGGTCACTTTCTCCACTGTGGAACAATCTGGGTCCACGGTCCGAGTATCGAAGTGCCCGTCACCGAGGAACAGCCGCGCCGCCCGTTGGGCGATTATGGCTGCCGCAAGGCGGCGATTGAAGCCTATCTGCTTATGGAAGCGCGGCTCAATGGTTTTCCGGCGACTATCCTTCACCCCGGCCATCTGGTGGGGCCCGGATGGGTTCCCTTAAACCCCGCGGCGAATTTCAACCCGCAGATCTTCGCCGATTTAGCCAAGGGCAGGGAAGTCAGTCTGCCGAACCTTGGCAGAGAGACCGTTCATCACGTCCACGCGGACGATGTGGCGCAGGCGTTCGTAAAGAGTCTGGCGAATCGGGGCGCCGCAGTGGGAGAGAGCTTTCACGTTGTGTCGCCCGCCGCACTCAGTCTTGGTGGATATGCCGAGTCTCTCGCGGCCTGGTTCGGACAAAAAGCGCGGCTGCGATTTCTACCCTGGGATGACTGGCGCAAATCGGTTTCCGAAAAGGAAGCGCAGGTGACATGGGACCACATCGCCCGTTCGCCCAGTTGCAGCATTCGCAAGGCGCAGCGGCTGCTCGACTACCAGCCGCGCTACCGCTCGCTCGAAGCGGTCCGGGAATCGCTCGCGGATCTGATCGCCAGGGGCGTCATGGAAATCTGAAAATTGAGAGCCGCTTCAGTCGGGGAAATCGACTTCTTCATAAAACTTGTAGTTGTCGAGGTTCGTGGATGGAGCGAAGAAGCACACTACCTTCATCTCCTCAATGCCCGTGTTGTGGAGCATGTGAACCGCGCCCTGCGGAAACACGACCGCGGAACCCTCCCGGACAGGCGCGATTTCACCTGCGACCAACACTCGTCCCGATCCGCGGATGATGTAAATCACTTCTTCGCCATGGGGATGGCTGTGCGCCGGACGGACTTTTTCTCCGGGCGCCACGCGAATCACGCACGTGGAACAGTGCGCGGCATGCAGACGGTCGTCGCCTACCAGCCAACGGAGATGCCGCCCGGGCAGATCCAACTCCTCCACTTCCGCTTCATGCAAAACAGGAACGCTCATATCGATCTCCTCAGGATTTCGGGCGCAGCTAATTTACGGCGAGGGAAGAAGCAGCGCCTCCGCGGACTGCCCGCTCCGTGACCGTTCGGGCGAGTTGCGAGGACGACAATCCGAACGCAGCCACCAGTTCCTCGTAGGTTCCGGAATGGATGAACCGGGGGCGGCCTTCGGCGTCCAGAGTGTTGACGGTGACCACCCGCCCCAGATCCCCTCCGCCGATTTTCTTGCGATGGCGGTACAAAACCTTCAGAAAGTTCTGCCAGATGTATCCGTTGTTCTGCTCCGCGAAAATAATCAGCTTTCCCGAATCGAACAACTCCAGCAGCAGCTCGTCGTCGATGGAGGGCATGTCGACCACGCCGACGCTGATACCCTCCCTGGCGCACAGCCCTTCCGCGGCGAGGGCTTCATGGACGCCGCGGCCGCTGCTCACGATGACGGCGGAGTCTTGCGCGCTCTGCCGCAAGATATGCCCTTTCTCGAACTGGAACGAATAATCCGCGCCATACAGCACCGCGGATGCAGTGCGCATCACGCGCAAGTAGATGAGGCCCCGGTTGCCCTCCATAATCCACTGCATGATCGCGAGCATTTGCCGCGGGCACGAGACGTCGATGATTTTCAGATGACCGATGCCGTCGAAGATCGTGATATCGTCGTTGCCCATGTGGGTGGCGCCGTTCGTACGCGTCTCGAAATTCGCGGCCGTAGCCAGGAAAGTGAGGTCGAGGCCGTGCCCCTCGCTCAGCCAGCCATCTGGCGCTTCGATCGCCTCCATCCGCTCCTGGTAGCCCACGGCGATACGGCGCAGGACTTTCCAATCGAAGAACGGACAAAAAGTGCTGACCCACGCGTTGTACCCTAAGGCAGCGAACGCCTCGCCGATGCCCATCATGTTTGCCTCGGCCACGCCGACGTTCAAAGCGCGATTCTGATCCACCGCGCCGACGCCGGCTTCAAGGCCGCTCGTAGTCGCCAGGTCCGAATCCACCGAAACCACCGCCGGGTCGCGCGCGAAGACCTTCATGGCGCCGGTCACGATATCGCCCGCGCTGTACTCCTTGCTCGGGTCGATGCGCGGCAGAAGACCGGCGTCATATCGTATCCGTTTGTCGCGCGGCGGAACACGCGTCGTCACCACCGGTCCGATAACCGCGTGGAGCGGCCAGGCCCCGGACGAATCCCGTTGGGTATCGAGGTGCATTCCCCGGGCCAGCTGGAGCAGCGCGTTCTGAACGCGCAGATGCTCGGGGTTCTCCTCAAGGCGATCGTAAAATCGGGTAAACTCGTCGACTCGCGCCGCGCGCAACCCGGATTGCAATTCGATTTCCTGCTCGATCAGACTGTCCCCAATGGTGACCTTGTGACGGTTCATGAAATCGGAAAACGCTCCGTGCCCCTTGGTCGTATGACAAATAATGGCGCTCGGCTTGCCATTGCGCGCGCCGTAGCGGAACTGTTCTAAAGCGGTGTAGACGCCGTCGTACTGCGTGGCGTCGACGCTGTGGACCTGCCACCCGAACGATCGGAATACCCCTTCCAGCTCCGGCATCGGGAAGACCATGCGGCTCGAAATATCCAGTTGGCCGTGGTTGTGATCCACCAGGATGCAAAGATTGTCCAAATGTTTCGACCCGGAGTACATCACAGCTTCCCAAATGGGCCCTTCCTGCAACTCGCCGTCACCCAGGATGGCGTAAGAATCGAATCGATTGCCGAACCGCCCCGCGATAGCGAACCCCTGCGCCACGGCGAACCCTTGACCCATCGGACCAGTGGCGAGATGAATGCCCGGCAGAATGGGTCCCGGGTGGCCGTTCAAAATGCTCTCGTAGGACCGCGAGTTCTTGAGGACCTTCCCATCGAAGTAACCCAGCTCGGCATAAATAGACGCCAGGGCGGCGATGGCGTGCCCTTTGCTCAGCACGAACATATCCCCGCCGATCCGCGTTGGATCTTCTATGTCGGGAGTAATAAAACCACCGTAAAATAACGTGACCAGCGGAATGACGGCGGAGAAGGCGCCTCCCGCATGCAGGCCTTTGTCGACCGCATCGCGGCATTGTTCCACTGTCAAAATGCGGACGTCGGAATCCTTTATTGCCAGCAGTTTCAGAATGCCCTGACGCAGAAGATAGTCGGGATTTTCGATCAGCTCGCGGCGTACCGCTCCGGGGCGCTGCAGGGTGGCTGACTGGTTCTCCATGAGCTCAAATAACGGCCTCCCTGACCTTTTGCAACTCCCGTACGTAGTGCGCAATTCCGACATCCGGACGATTCGCCCAGATGGGAGTGCAATTCGGGTACTCCGTGCAACTCCCCCAATACTGCGCATCCGGGAACTTCTCTTTCATCCCTTTGGCGCAATCTCCGACAATAAGCACATCGCCGTCAACCTCCGTAATCCTCTCCTCGAACTGTAGACCCGTGAAGACGTAGAGCGGCCGTTTCAGCTTCGCAAGCGTTCCATCGGCCTGCAGTTGATCCAACTGGATGCGCACAATCGCGCGGCAGCCGGCTTCGCAAGTCGATCCCATGATCAGGTTCACGTTGGGGTATTGCCCCTGAAGCACCGTATTCTGACGCTTGAACCGCCGCTTCACCTGCGCGATGGGCGGCCCAATGATCTCAATCTCGTCCATCTTGTTGGTACCGAGGCCTTCGGCTGCCCCGAGTACCGTCGACGGCACGTTGGTGCCTGGATAGTCCCAATCCATCAGCGCCTCGCAAATCGTGTCGACCGCGACCGGGTCTGGTCCGCCGCAAATCGTATTGAAGTCCTTGATCAGGTCCTCGCTATAGGGGCTGAACGGGCCATTACCTTGACAGGCGTATAGGGAATCCATCACGAACCATTTGGGGTTGGCGGCGCGGGTCAGGTTTACGATCTTCTGATAGATATCGTCGCGATGGCATCGGACCATCCAGTCGTAGTCCGGCAGATTGCCGAACTGCAGCTTCATCGCTCCCGTGAAAGTGGTATGGACATGGACCTTCATTTTCGGCAGCCCGATGTAGACATCCGCTTCGCGTACCGGCCGGGGAACGGGAAACTCGTTAAAGCTGATTGGCCGGTCAATCTTGTACATGTCGAACGCGACGTGCTCGAACGGGCACAGTTCGACGCCGGTCCTTTCAGCCACTTCCGTGATTCCACACAGGTCCATGGCCGTACGCGTGTCTGCGCCCATCGCGCAACGCTCGCCGATCTGGATGCGGGACGGGTTTTGTTCCTGAACCAGTTCGATCAATGCCTCTAGCATCCGCGGGTCGGTGGTGAAGCCGGCGTTCGGCACGATTGGAATTACGGTGTTGATCTTGATCAGGACCTTGTCGCCGCGGGTGACGATCTGGTTCATTCCACCCATTGTGTTATCGGCGATCTCGCGAATCATCTGTTTCACCAGGTCCAATTGCGGCCGGGTGTACTCCCCAGGTTTGCCGAGATCCGCATCGCTATGGGCGATAGCGATTTTCGTCTTTTTTTCCATTTGGTCCTAATTTCTTCACTGTCGCGTCTCGCGTCCGGAGCCTTCGCGGAACCGGCGCTCGACGTCTGAAACAGCGGTCCCGTATCCGCGTCAGCCGCCGTTTTTTATCCGCCTGAATTGCCTTTCGCCATTCATTTCAGCACATTGATCACCCGTCGTGTTCACTGTCGTGTTCACTGTCGTGTTCATCGTCGTATTCACCGTCGTGGAGATGCCTCCCGGAGCACGTCGTACATTGTGCATTGTGCAATGGAAATTGCATCGTAATTGGACGATGTTAACAAGCGCGCGAATGGAAGTCAATGCGGAGTCTTGTTTGAAATCTCGTTTGCCGAAACGCAACCCGGGCCTCGTCATTTCTCGCCAAGGCTGGTCGCCCGGCTCGACCGCTATAATTGGAGGAATCCGATGAAGAAAAAAACTCCGAGAAAGCAAGAGACGCCATCCATCCAAAGCCTGGACCGGGGCTTGGTGATCCTGGAAGCGGTCGCTCGCTCGGCAGATCCTGTATCTCTCGGAGAGTTGACGAATCTGCTGGGAATCGATCGCAGCAGCGTGTTCCGCCTCGCCAATACTCTCCGGCGGCGCGGCTTTCTGGCTTACCTCACGGGCAGAAAATTGTACATGCTGGGCCCCTCCGTCTGGCGTCTCTCGCATCAGTACGACTGGGGCACCATGCTCATCCGGGTCTCTCGCGAGCATCTCAAATCGCTGGCGAGTCAGACCCAGGAGACCGCCCATCTGGCGATTCGCGAAGGCAAACAGGCTCTTTTTATCGACCATGCCGTCACCAATCACGTGATTGCGGTAGCGGGTCAAACCGGGGAATTAATTCCTCTATACTGCACGGCGCATGGCAAAGCGCTGCTCGCGGATTGTGACAGTGCCGATTTGAAGGCGATTTTCGGGTCCGAGAAACTCCAGATTTATACGAAGCAAACCATCGGCACCCTTGTTCAGTTGACCAAAGCCTGCGCGCAGATAAGAACGCAGGGTTTCGCCACCGACGACGGCGAGTATCTGGAAGGGGTTCGCTGTATAGCCGCGCCCATTCGCGCCGAGGGCGGAGTCATCATCGGGTCCATCGGCGTTTCGGTTCCTTTACAGCGCTTCCCCAAGGATCGCTATAGCGAATTTGGCGAGCAGGTTTCCGCCGTGGCGCAACAGATCACCGACCTGCTGAGCCAGCAGCGAGAATCGTGAGTTCGCGCGTCGGGCAGCGAAGACAAATCATGAAGCCAAATCCTATACTCGATTTTGAAATCGACCGAGCATCCATTCGATATACCGGGCATGATTTGCAGCGCCCGGAATGTATCCTGGCTGAGCCGGACGGTACGCTATGGTCCGCCGATGCGCGAGGAGGCGTAGTCCGGATTGCCCCCGACGGCTCGCAGCGGATCATCGCGCAAAATCGCTCGCAATATTTCCAGCAGGCCGCGACTGAAGCCACGCGTTACCTGGAAGGCACGCTGCCGAACGGCTTGGCCTTCGCCAGCAATGGGGACTTCCTCATCTCGAACTTCGGCACGGATTGCCTGGAAATCATGTCGCGAGACGGCGGCTCACGGGTTCTGGCAGACAGCATCGAAGGGGAGCCCGTCGGCAAAGTCAATTTCGTTCTCCGCGATTCTCGCGACCGGATCTGGGTAACCATCTCGACCAAAATCAAGAACTGGATGCACGCCTTGCGGACGGATCTGCCGGACGGCTATCTGGCGCGCTACGAGGGTGGCGCCTTCCGCATCGTGGCCGACGGCTTTCACTTCACCAACGAAATCCGCTTCGACGCCCGGGAAGAATTCTTGTACGTTGTGGAGACTACGGGCGGATGCATCACGCGGCTGCGGATGGACCAAAATGGCAATCCAAAGGAACGCGAGGTTTTCGGCCCTAGCAGCCTGGGCAAGGGCGCCTGGCCGGATGGTATTGCTTTTGACAGCTACGGAAACCTGTGGGGCACCCTGGTGTATTCGGATAAACTATTTGTGCTGACGCCGGAGGGCGATTTGAGGATCCTCATGGATGAAGGCGATCCGGAGAAGGTGGACGCTCTCGAGCGCGCCTTCCTCAAAGGCCAGGTCACGCAAGACGTTCTGTTCGCCACCGGACAAGGCATCGCGCCTTGGATGGCAAGCGTTACTTTCGGCGGCCCGGACTTGCAGACGGTCTACATCGGATCGCTCAAGGGCAGCCGGATCCCGTACTTTCGGGCGCCGGTCGCCGGTCTTCCCATGGTGCACTGGAATGAAAGCCAATCCGCGCGAACGCAGAGCACTTAACGCGTAGGAGTGGCGCGGGCCCATGGCCTGCGCGGCAGAATAGCAATGACTTGCAGGTGTAGACTGTTTTCCAAATGAGATCGATCGTTTGGCTCTGTTGCGTTGCCGCGTGCGCCACCGCCCAGCCGCCGGCGATCCCCGTTGGTCCCGACGCCTATCGCTTGTGGGAGCGCTGGCCCTATCAGCGCATCGGCGTCCGCGCCTACATGCGCAGCACTTACGACCGCAGCGGCGGCAATGAGCGCGCCGACGCCTCCCACTTCCTATATCAAGAGGCTGATGACTTCAACGTCACACTGGACGTGCAGTCTCCCGGCGTCCTGTACTTTGTCCGCTACAATCACTGGCACGGTAGCCCGTGGCACTATGAGGTGGATCACAAAGACCACATCCTCCAGGAAACCAGCACCGCGGATCCGCTGCACCCGGCGAATGGCTCCGTGTTTCTTCCCGAACGATTATTCCCCAAGCCGCTGGCGTGGACGTGGGCGGATACCAAAGGCGCCGACCTCAGTTGGGTTCCTATCGGATTTTCCCAATCGTTTCGAATGGCTTATTCCCGTACATTTTACGGCACGGGTTACTACATCTATCATCAGTTCGTCGATGGCGCGAAGCTGTCGCGCGCCATTACCTCTTGGGACGGTAACACGCCGCCGGACGCCGATGTCCTCGACCTTCTTAGCCGTACCGGCAGCGATCTGGCGCCGGCCGGAACGGGCGGCGTTCGCGAGCAGTCCGGGCAACTTCAACTGCCTGCCAACCGGATGATTTCCGTTTGGACCGATGCGCACGGTCCGTCGATGGTGCGCGCCCTCGAGTTCTCGGTCCCGCGCGCCCAGGCGCTGGCTTTCTCCAAGGCCCGGCTGCGCGTCACCTGGGACGGCCGCCGCTCAGCCTCCATTGACGCTCCGATTTCGCTATTCTATGGCGCGGGCATTCTCTACAACCGCGACAACCGCGAGTATCTCGTGAAGTCTTTCCCGATGGTAGTTCGTTACGGCCCGGATCGCGTCTATCTAAGCTGTTACTTCCCCATGCCCTTTTTCCGCTCGGCGCGCGTCGAGCTCACCGGCGCCGATGTAGCCATCGCGGACGTCGAGTGGAAAGTTCGTTCTGCGCCCTATCGCGACCCGGCAAACTTCGTTGGCTATTTTCACGCCACCTATCGCGATCATCCGGCGCCCGAGCCCGGTAAGGATCTCGTGCTGCTCGACACCACCCGGACCGAAGGAGGCGGCGACTGGTCCGGTCAGTTCGTCGGCACGTCCTTCATCTTTTCCCACGAAGCCCTGCTCAATACTCTGGAGGGCGATCCCCGCTTTTTCTTCGATGATAGCCGCACGCCTCAAGCGCAAGGCACCGGCACCGAAGAGTGGGGCGGCGGCGGGGATTACTGGGGTGGCGAGAACATGACTCTCCCCTTCGCGGGTCATCCTACGGGCGCGAAGAGCGCACAGACCGCGGTCAGTGAAGAGGACAAAATCGAATCGGCTTATCGCTTCCTTCTGGCCGATCTGATGCCCTTCGGCAAGAATGCGCGCATCCAGTTAGAGCATGGCGGCGTTAACGAATCCACTCAGCACTACGAGACTGTCACTTACTGGTACGGCCTGCCCGCGCCCTCACTCATTCGCACTGACGAACTGATCGTTGGCGACCGGGACAGCGAGCGCCGGCATCGTTATGTATCGCCGGATGCCTCGGCGTCTTATGAAATCGCCTCGCGCTACGAATGGGGGCCGGACACGCTGCAGGGCCATGAGATCTATCCCGCCGAGACCGATCGCGGACGCACCACAAAAACCACCTCGGAGTTCACCCTGCAAATCGACCCTCGCAACTTCGGCGTCATGCTGCGCCGTAAGCTCGATTACTCGTTTCCCAACCAGCGCGCGGAGGTCTTCGTCGCCGGCGCCGAACCCGGCCGGCCCGTCTGGAAGCCTGCCGGCGTCTGGTATCTTGCCGGCTCCAACACGTGCGTCTTCTCCAGCCCGAGTCAGGAACTCGGCGCCACTCAGCACGTCGTTCAGACCTCGAACCGCCGTTTCCGCGACGACGAATTTCTGCTTCCTCTCGCCTTGACGCAAGGACGCAAAACCATCCGCTTGCGCGTGAAGTTCACGCCCGTACCCATACCGCTGTTCCCGGGCCATCCGCTGCCTGAATTGGCCTGGAGCGAAATGCGTTACACCGCATACAGCTTTGTGATGCCTAAGTTCCGCCTAACCGGAAGTCAAAGATGACAAAATGCTGACACTCCAGCGACTACCCCTTGCGTCGGACCGCAAACTGGAGTACACCTTGCTTGTGCGGGATTCCCCGATGGAACCCCGGAGAGCTTCTTGGTGAAAAGGAGTATTTATGGCAACGCGCAGTTTGCCGCACGCTGAAATCGTAGCCGCCGCGATTCTGATGGCATCGTTCGCCGGTGCACGCGCAGTCGCGCAAGACAGTGGTACGCCGCCGCCCGCGCAGCCGGGCGCTGCGGCTCGGGGTGGCCGGGGACCGCAAGGCCCGATGGTGGTTTCGCCGGAAGTCCTGCCCGACCGGCGGATTGTGTTTCGCATCCTCGCGCCGCAGGCGGAGACTGTGAGACTCCAGGGCGGTGATATGACCGCAGGCCTTCCCGCGGGCGGCCAAGGTCTGCCGCAGATGACTAAGGGGGAGAACGGCGTCTGGGAAGTTACCATCGGCCCGATCGAGCCAGGCGCTTACCGGTATAACTTTTCCGTCAACGGCGTCAACGTGATCGACCCACGCAACCCGTCCACCAGCGAATCCAATGCCAATACCTGGAGCCTGGTGTACGTGCCGGGCGCCGGGTTCATGGATACCAATGATGTCCCCCACGGCGCCGTCGCATCCGTTTACTATTACTCGACCTCGCTCAAGCGGACCCGCCGCATGCACATCTACACGCCTCCAGGGTATGAACTGGGCAAGGACAAGTTTCCGGTATTTTACCTTCTGCACGGCGCCGGCGACTGTGATGACTCGTGGACATCCGTCGGCCGCGCCGGCTTCATCATGGACAACCTGATCGCCGCCAAAAAGATCAAGCCGATGATAGTCGCCATGCCCGCCGGCCACACTACCGCCGGTGGAGGCAGGGGTCCGGCGCCCGCTGGTCCGGTGGCGGGCGGCGCTTCCCAGACGCCGCCGCGCGACGAGTTCACCGACGATTTCGTGACCGATATCATGCCCTACGTCGAGAAGAACTATCGCGTTCTCGCCGACCGGCCCCACCGCGCCATCGCCGGACTCTCCATGGGCGGAAGTCAAACCCTCAATATCTCATTCCTGCATCTGGACGAGTTCGCTTACATCGGCGTTTTCAGTTCCGGAGCGAGCCTGGGAGGCGGCGGAAGGGGCCGCGGTGGAGCGGCAGCCCCCGCCACTCCCGCGCCGGCGCCCGGAGCGATGTGGGAGCAACAGCATCTGGCCATGCTCGACAACGCCAGCCTCAAAAAGGGAACCAAGCTCATCTGGTTCAGCACCGGCGTCGATGACGGGCTCATCGCCAACTCCAGAAGTTCGGTGGAGCTGCTCCAGAAGCATGGTTTCACCGCGGTTTTCAAGGAGAGCTCCGGCGCACACACCTGGATCAACTGGCGCAACTACCTGAATGAGTTCACACCGCAGTTGTTCCAGTAAAGCCGCGGGAAAGCGTTACGTGGATAACGGGCAGCGCGCCGGCCGCCGTCACTGCCCCTCGGCTGTTTCCGCCGGCTCGGAATATCTATAGACCGTGACTTGGCGCGCGGTGACGTGCGACAGAGTTAGAGCTCTCCTGCGCGTCATCGCACTGGACCAACACTCTCCGGATTTTCGTCTGTCCACACTCTGAAGCTCTCCAGCGTGTTAGGTCCGAAGGTGGTCGCGATTGCGACATCGGCCGCATCGCGGCCCCGCGCCAGCAGAACGCGTCCGATCCGCGGCACGTTGTTGCGCGGGTCGAAGGTGTACCAGCCGTCCCCGATATAGACTTCAAACCAGGCGGCAAAATCCCCGGCGGCGTAGGGCGGAGGCATCCCCATATCGCCCAGATAACCCGTGCAATAGCGCGCCGGAATATTCATGCAGCGGCAAAACGCAATCGCCAGGTGTGCGTAGTCGCGGCAGACTCCCGTGCGCTCGTTCAAAGCTTCCCAGGCCGTCCTGGTGGGGCGCGCCTGCTGGTAGTCGAACGCGATCCGGTTGTGTACATAGTCGCAAATCGCCTGCACGCGCGGCCATCCCGGCTGCGAATCTCCGAACGTATTCCAGGCCGTCTGGGAGAGCAGATCCGTCTCGCAATACCGGCTGCCCAGCAGGAAGACGAGAGTCTCTTCCGGCAGCTCTTGCACCGCGTGCTCCCGGGCCTCGGGAGCCACCCTGTCCGGCAGGCCGGTATCGCGGATCAGCGCGTCGCTCTTGATGCGGATGCGCCCGCTGGGCCCGACGATCCGGGTACACCAGTTGCCGAAGCCATCGCGATATCCCCCGATCGGAACCGGCGGATCGGTGGTCAGATAATCGGGAATGATCAGGTCCGAGGCGCGCGAATAATGGATGTTCAACGCCAGGATCATTGGCGTAGGCTGGGGAAGATAATAGTTTAGTTCATATCCGAGCCGGATCTGCATATAATCTCCTGCCGTGGCGCACGCACTTATGCGTGCAGCGTTCACACTCGTGTGAACGCGCTTCGTTCACCCGCGTGCCGCTAGTTCACTTCACCACGATATTCACCAGCTTATCCAGCACGGCGATCACCTTCACCACCTGCTTGCCGGCGGTAAACTGCTGTACCTTTTCGTCCGCCATCGCGAGCGACTCCAACGCCTCCTTGGGCGTTCCGAACGGCGCAAATATCCGGCTGCGCACTTTGCCATTCACCTGCACCACCACCTCGGCCTCGTCTTCCTTCGCGAGCTCGGGGTCGTAGACCGGCCAGCTCTGCTTGAACACCGGACCCTCTTTGCCAAGCTCATCCCAAATCTCCTGGGAAAGATACGGCGCGAAGGGCGCCAGCATCAGCGCCAGCTTTTCGAGAATCTCCTGGATGACCGCCGGCGAGATGCGCGCCTCTTCGGCATACAACTCGTTGACCAGTTCCATCACCGACGCGATACACGTGTTGAAGTGCCAGCGCGATTCGAAATCTTCGGTGATTTTTTTCAGGGTCTGATGGAGCTTGCGCAGCGCCTGGCGGTCGGCTTCTCCCGCGGTCGCCTGCGCGATCAACTCCTTTAGCTCTAACCGGTTGAGCTCAAGGACTTTGGCCATCTGCACCAAGCCTGGCGTGCCATCAGCCGGCGCCGTCTGCCGCACCGGCGCGTTGCGCGTGACAAATCGATACACGCGGCCCAGAAACCGGTAGATGCCCTCGGCGCCTTCCGTTCGCCAATCGACTTCTTTTTCCGGCGGAGCCGCGAAGAGCACAAACATGCGCGCCGTGTCGGCGCCGAATTTCTCGGCCAGCAAATCGGCGCCCACCTGGTTGCCCTTCGATTTCGACATCTTCGCGCCCTCGGCGATCACCATCCCCTGCGTGAACATACGCCGCACCGGCTCGCTGTTCCGGATGAGCCCGATATCGCGCATCACCTTGGTGAAGAACCGCGAGTAGATCAAATGCAAAATGGCGTGCTCCACCCCGCCGATATACTGGTCGATCTCGAACCAATAAGCGATCTTCGCCGGGTCGAAAGGCGCCTGATCGTTGCGCGGATCGCAATAGCGGTAGAAATACCAGGACGAATCGATGAACGTATCCATGGTATCGGTCTCGCGCCGCGCCGCGCCGCCGCACTTGGGGCAGGTCACGTTGACGAACGCCGGGTCGTTTTCCAGCGGCGAGCGGCCCGCGCCCGTGATCGCCACGTTGTCCGGCAGCAGCACCGGAAGCTGGTCTTCGGGTACCGGCACAACGCCGCATTGCGGGCAATGAATCACCGGAATCGGCGTGCCCCAATAGCGCTGCCGCGAGATGCCCCAATCCTTCAGGCGATACGTGATCGCAGCCTTGCCGAAGCCGCGCTCCTCCGCAAACGCCGCCATCTTGCTTTGGGCTTCTTCGGAAGTCAGGCCCGTCCATTCGCCGGAATTCTCCACGATTCCATACCCGGTCACCGCTTCCTTCATGCCCGGCTCTTCCGCCAGCACGCCATCCACGCGGATCACCGGCCGCACGGGGATCCCATACTTGCGGCAGAATTCGAAATCGCGCTCGTCATGCGCGGGCACGGCCATAATGGCGCCGGTTCCGTAGCCCATCAGCACGAAATTTCCAACCCAAATGGGGACCTTTTCGCCGTTGTACGGATTTATAGCGTACCGGCCGGTGAAGAAGCCTTCCTTTTCGATATCGCCCAGGTCGCGGTTCGCCCGCGCATCCACCATCGCCTTGGCGCGAGCTTTGCCTTCGGCATCGAGCAGCACTTCGTTGAGCGGATGCTCGGGCGCCAGGATCACGCACGTGGCGCCGTAAATGGTATCGACGCGCGTGGTGAAAACGCGGATCGGCTCGCCGAATAAAGACTCGCGTACAGCCTCTTCCATCAGTTCCGCGACGCGTCCCGGCTCGAGCAATTCCGCGACGCTCGCCGGCTCGCCGGCCTCGGCCAGGGTGAAATCGATCTCCGCGCCTTCGGACCGCCCGATCCAGTTGCGCTGCATGGTGAGCACGCGCTCCGGCCATCCGCCTTCCAGCTGCGCCATGTCGTCGAGAAGCTGGTCTGCGTACGCGGTGATTTTGAGGAACCACTGGTCGAGCGCGCGCTGCTCCACCTTCGTATCCTCGTGGCGCCAGCAGCATCCCTCCACCACCTGCTCATTGGCCAGCACGGTGGCGCACTTGGGACACCAGTTGAGCAGCGCGCGCTTGCGGTAGGCGAGGCCGCGCTCCAGCATTTTGAGGAAAAACCACTGGTTCCAGCGATAGTAAGCGGGGTCGCAAGTGGTCACTTCGCGGTCCCAATCGTAACTAAAGCCGAAGCGCCGGTGCGTCTTCTTCATCGCCGCTATGTTGTGGATCGTCCACTCGCGCGGATGCCGGTTGTTGGCGATGGCGGCATTCTCGGCGGGCAGTCCGAAAGCGTCCCAACCCATGGGGTGGAGCACGTTGAATCCGCGCATCCACTTGTACCGCGCCAGCGCGTCGCCGATGGAGTAGTTGCGAATGTGCCCGATGTGCAGCGTGCCGCTGGGATACGGCAGCATTTCGAGCACGTAGAACTTGGGCTTGGCGGAGTTTTCCTCCGCCTTATAAAAATCGGCGTACTGCCACTGCTCGAACCACTTCAGTTCGATGCGGGCATGGTCATAGGGCTTTTCGGGCATGGCGCGTGCTTGGATTTGGGCTTAAATTTCATGGTAGCAGGAACGATTCGCCGGTCATTCGATATGGCCATAAGATGGGAAACTACACCGCAAACCAAGGCGTCCGCACTCCCGAAGGTGTTCTCATCGCCCGAAGGGAGTTTTCACTATGAAGCTGCTGATTTGGCTCCTGGTGTATTGGCCCCCGGTGTATTGGCCCATAGTGTTCCTGATGGCCGCGGCGTCGCCCGCCTGGCCGCGCGTTGCCGTGGTATTCCGGCTGGCAAGCCCTCCGCTGCCGGTTCAAGCGGGGCAGGAGTTTACACTGTGCGCCGCCAATGTGGGGAGGGCCAACGCCGACATCGTCTTGAATTTCGTCAGCGTCCTGACGGGCGCCATTGTAGCCAGCAAGCAAGTGACGCTGCCTCCTCCCGGTGCTGGTGTTCCAGGGTCTATTCCAGCAGGGGCAGTTCCGAGTCCCACGCCCGATCCTTGCCTCATCACCACCGCGGAAGCCATTGCGAACGCGGGCGCGGCGACGTCCGGCAGACAGCCGCTCGTAGTAGCGTTAATGATTGTGAGACACGGACTCTTCCACGGCGCAGTTGCTGCCACCGCTTCTGTGCAGGTTACCGTTGCGGGCGCAAATGGAGAACGCCAAACGCTGGCGTCGGTCCCGCTGCATCTGGCTACTATGACTAATGGTCGGAATACGCCGATTGAAACCGTGCGCTAGTGGATGATGCTTCCCGCCAGATGCAGCATCACCATCAGATTCCATATTGCCAGAACGCCGTACCAGTAAGTGACCCACTTAATGATGTGCGGCTTGTTGGCGTAGATGCAGAAACCGCCGATGCCCAACGCCAAGCCTTTGGAGAGCGCCACGCCCATCGCCGGGCCGGTGTGCATCAGTGTGCGGATGAACGGGCTCGCTTCCTGAGCGCCTAACTTAAACCCGATCAGAGTCGTCACGAGATCTAGTAATTGCAGGTAGATGAAAATTTGTGTAATTGGCATTTTTCTCTTCGCCTGGTTTACTATCGGCGCCTCTCTGAATTCAGTTTAGCCTGTGTGCACCAAATAATGAACATCTAAATCGTACGGGCTGTACTATAGATCGAACCCAGTTTTAGCACAAAACAATGGATTTAGTCCCATCGGAGTCTTCTGGGTGTAACCTTCTGCGACCGTGGCTCCGGGGAATGCCTGAAAAGCGTCGATCCCCCGTCGGGAGTTCTCCTGCTCCAGACCCGCGAGTCGGGGAAATGCCGGGGGCGATCACCTCTCTGACAAGCTCCGTCATACGCTAACCTGCAATATAGTGAGCGAATCCTCCACCGATCCGTACCTGATCCTGACGCGTAGCGGGCGCCGGTTTCCGCTCCACAACGGGCAATCCTGGGCGATCGGCCGCGGCGATGGATGCGCGGTGATGCTCGACAGCCGTTCCGTCTCGCGGCTGCATGCGCTGGTGCAATTGCGCGAGGGCGGCGCGATTTCGCTGGTGGATCTCGGCAGCCGCAACGGATCCTTCGTCAATAATCGCCGCGTCAGCATCCCGGTGGTCTTGAACGACAACGATTCGCTGCTGTTCGGCGATCAGGAATTCGTTTATCGCAATCCGCAAGGCGCCGGCCGCGAGGCGGCTTTGCTCGAGACCACCCGCAACGCCCCCACTACGGCCCTGCACACGAACACCCTGACCACCATCGTGGTGGTGGACATCCGCGATTACACCCCGCTGGCGCGAACAGTCCCCGAGGCCCTGCTTTCGCAGACCATCGGCACGTGGTTTTTGCGCGTGGGCCAGATCGCGCAGCAGCAGCGCAGTTGGGCGCAGACGTATATCGGGGACGCGATGATGGCTGTGTGGGTGCATAGCAACGAGACTGCGCTTGGTCCCGACCTGGCATGCGCCATGCGAGCGGTAAGCGAGATTGCCGATGCAACGGCTTCCATCCATCTGGCGCTCCCCTTGCCGGCGCCTTTGCGGGTCGGCGCGGGCGTAAATACGGGTCCGGCGATCGTAGGCGGCGTGGAATATACAGCGCTGGGGGATACCGTCAACGCCGCCTTCCGTCTGGAAGCGGCCACCAAGCAGTTGGGGATGGGCGTGGCCGTGGGCGAGCGGACATTTGGCGGGCTGAGCGCAGCCATGCAGCAGCGATTCATCCGGCGCAGCGTGGAGTTGAAGGGATACGAGGGCGAATCCACCGCGTGGGGGATTTCGTTCGAGGACCTCCGCGCCGGCCTATGACGTACCCTGACGTGGCATGACCGTGGCATGACCGTGGCGCACGCACTTTTGCGTGCAACGTTCACACTCGTGTGAACGCGCTTACTTTCCCCAAATCGGATGTCCGGGATTCAATGTAGGGCGGACCCCCTGGTCCGCGGCCGACGCCCCCGTCGGCCTCTTGGGGGACGGAATCACCAGCTTGAGCGTGTAGCGTGCGCGCACCAGTAAAGACGCGGTCGCACGATCGGGAACGCTGCACGCATCGAGAAGCGCCGCCATCACTGAATCGCAACCGCGACCGTGTTACTCACCACGCCGCCCTGCTTGAGATACAAGGGTAGCCCCAGTCCCGGAGGCATAGTCGCCGGCAGCAGCACATTCGCCTGATTGAGTCCCGCCCCTCCCGCGCTCACACCCGCATACGCTGCCGGAATCGACAATCCGCCGATCACCACGCTGAGCGGCGTAGTGGCCGCGCCCGCCGCAGATACAGCCCCGAAACCGGTGGCATAGATAATCAAATAACTGCCGCGCTTGGCCGGGTTCGATGGCGCATTCAGGCTATTGTCCAGGTTGGTGATGGCCGCCTGGGTCGCCGAGATAGAGAAAATCGCCGGGGCCACGCTGCTGATCGCGACCTGCTGCTGCGCACTCCCGTCCGCCGAGCTGACCGTGAGCTGCGCCGTGCCCGCGGAGATTCCGGACGGCGCCTGCGCATTCACCTGAAATGGCGTCGCCGCCACCACTTTCGCGGCTTGGCCCCCGATTTGGACCGTCGTGCTCTGCCCGGCAACAGACCCGGCCAAACCCGCGCCGAAGATGGAGATCAGCCCTCCCGGCGCAATCGCCGTCGTGTAACTGGCGGCGTTGACGACGCTTCCGGCAATCAGAGCCGTGAGCGGCGATAGGCTCCAGTTTTCGCCGTTGCTTACAATCTGGTAGGAAGCCGGCGGCGGACCCGAAGCAAAAGTGCGCCCGCCGTTCGGCGAGAGGTCGGTAAACGTCAGGTTGTAAGCGCCCGGCCCGGCATCCAGTTCATACGCGGTCGCCGTCCCGTTGCACGCGCCGAAGTAAAGCGTGCCGGGCGGCGAAGTTGGCGTCGCTCCCGCCACGGCGGCCACGCCGGGAAACTGCAGCGTGGGCCCGCACGAGCCGCCAGCCGAAGTCAGCGCCACCGGCGCGTTCGAAGCCGCCACAAACCCAGGCGAGCTCGGCTCCTGTGGCAGCAGGCGCACTGCGCCCGTAACTGTGCCTTGGATGGTCTGTCCCCCAGCGCTGAAGCCGTTCAGATATCCGTTGAGATCCGTCTCCGCGAACACCGGATTCGGATCCATAATCGCCAGGGTTCCATCGGCATTGATGCCGTACGCTACCACAAAGTGCGAGCCCAGATTCCCCAGCGAAAGGGCCAGCAGCACCGGCACGCCGGAGGCCACCAGATCGCTCACCGCGGTGGACGTAAACGGCTCGATCTGCACCGTAATGCTGCTCGAAACGAACGCGCCCACCCGCCACAGGTTCACCGTCTGCTCCGCGCTGCCGCCCAGCACGACGAATCCATCGCAAATTTGATTTCCCTTGGAATCGAGAGTGCAAAAGGATGTCAAAAACTGATTCAGGCTTACGGGAGTAGCAAGCCCGTTGGTCTGTGGCAAATCGCCAAGCGACTGGTAATACTGGATGATCGACGCTACCGAAGTAAGCAGCGCGCCCTTGTTCTGAATAGTGTCGCCGCCGTTGCCAAGCGTTCCAGTTACGGCCTGCGTCAGGGCAGGGAAGTCGCCGATCGAGAACGCCGCCGATTGCGCGCTGAAGGTCACAAAATGTCCTGCCGTCTGCGCGGTTACCAGCGCGATTCCCGCCGGAGTTGGCATCCGCAAAGTGGCGCTGGCAGTTCCATCGGCGCCGGTGATCACCGTAGCCGGCAGCGCCGTTGCGCCCGTTGAAGCCGCGAAGGCGACGCTCTGCCCAGCCACCGGATTGCCATCCTGATCGTTCACCACCACCACCAGCGGTTGCGTCAGCAGGGCGCCCGGCGCGCCGGTCTGCTGGTTGCCGCTCACTATCGAAACCGTCATCAGGCTGGTGGAAAGGGCGTACACACTGTAAGAGCTTTGCGCCGTAGCCGTGCTGTTCGTGTCGCTCGCCGTCACCGTAACCGCGCCGGGCGCGGTGGTGGCAGGCAGGAATGTGTCGAAGGTATAAGATCCGCTGGGCATCGTAACCAGGAAAGCCGCCTGCCCGGTTTGGGAAACGCGCACCGTGGCGCCGTTGTTGAAGCCGCCGATCACCAGGTGAACCGAAGTTCCGGCGCGCACCGCCCCCGGCGTGGCCGTAATCACCGCCTGCCGCGGCGTATCGTACTCCGTTGCCTGAGTAGCGCCCGGCGCGTAGGCGATGTAACCGCCCTCGAAATTCTGCTGGCGCATTCCGTTGACGGTACTCTCGGCGCCGATCGGCGCGCCGAGGTTTCCGCCTGGTCCGCCGCCCGCGTTATAAGTTGCCAGCACCAGGCCGGTGACGAAGGAACCCTGCCCGGAGAGCGATCCAACCGTTGCCGCCAGAATCGGCCCATTCTGAAAGCTCTGCCTGTTACCCGTAGTCCCGCGGAAGGTCAGGAAAGTGGTGACGGCAGAGGTTGGCGATCCGGCCGCGCCGGTCTCGTATCCCAGGCTCTGCCACTCCGTCAGGATCGCGCCCGTGACCAGTTGCAGCGGGTTGCCGGCCAGCGCGCCATATTGAAACGTCTGGCGTCCGCCCACCGTCGCATCCGCCAGCGGATAACCCAGCATCCCCGCAGGTCCGCCAAGCTGCAAGTATTCGGTGAGAATCGCGCCGGTGACAATGTAGGCCGCGCCGGCGCTATCCGCCACCGCCACCAGGTATGGACCGGCGGGCGCCGCGGCGCTTACCAGTTGCTGCACGTAGCCATTGCCCACGCGCGTTACGCCGGATGCGGCTTGCACGTTGAGCCCATCCCTTGTTACCGCGTCTTGAAAGGCCTGCTGAATGGCCGGCGTCGGCGCCCCTTGCCCGATCTGGCAGCAGAAAGATGTAGTGACCGAGACCACCAACGCCGGGCTGGTCTGCCCTTCGGCCGTGGCCGTCACTGAGGCCGTCCCATAAGTGAGCGCCAGCAGCGTGACCGACCGACCGCTGCCGTTGATCTGCACCACCGCGGGATTCGACGAGGTCCACACCACCGGGCGGTTGCTCAGGGCAGTGCCATTCGCCGCGGCCAGAGAAGATTGCACGGTTAACGACTCATCCGGATACATTTGAATGGAAGTGCCCGCCGAAACTACAACCGAAGCCACGGCCGGCAGCAGTACCGCGACCAGAGTTGCCGGGTTGTACTCAATGGCGCCGCGCTCGAAGGCCTGCAGGTGCATCCCGTTGGTGAGCAGTTGTTCCGCGGTGACGGGAAAGCCCATTGTGCCCTGGTCCGCGCCGTTGGCAAGATAAAGGTTATAGATGGGCTCTTTGACGGCCAGCAGTTGGCCGCTGGCGGGACCCTCCGAGATATTAAACATCGAGCCCTGATCGAACTGCTGCTTCGTGGCGGCCGACCGGTACTGGCTGGTTACCTGCGTTTCGGCGGAGATAGCTGGGCCCATCACGGTCACTCCACCTAACGCAGTCCAAAGGGTAAAAAAGGGATCCTGCGTCAGAAAGTCCAGGCCCAGATTTGGGATGCTCTGGTTATAGACGAAGAGCGCATAATCGTTGCTGAACGGCTGCCACTGGCACGAGTTTCCCGACGTGGCGGCCGAGAGCAGCGTCGGGCAGTTGGCCGTATCCGCGGTAGGAAAACCCGCGGCGGCCAACGTCACGGCGCTGTAGTATTCGTACATTGGGTACCAGACCTGCTGGACGTTGGCGGTGGTGGTGGAGTCCGGCTTGATGAGCGCGAATATATCGATCCCATTGATCGCGCCCGGAAACGTCTGAATCAAGCCGCTCGGTCCATAGTTAGAGACGTCGCCCAGCGGCGGCCCAACCAGCGTGCTGAAAATGCCGCGCTGGTACGCAGTAACGAACGTGGCCTGGATATCGGACGTCAACCCTCCACCCACCTGGTAGGTGGTTTGGGCCAGTGCGCAGGCGCAGCACAATCCCAACCAACACCCCAGCCTCCACACCATAACGCTAAATCATACGTGTTTTGTGGTGCAGCCATTCCTGGCTGCAGCCGGCTTTCAGCCGGCTCTGTTCGCCTATGCACCCGCCGGGTTCTCCGACAGAGATGCCCTTGTGGTAGCGCATGTCTTAGCCCCCGCTAACCTTTCCTTTCAGTCGAATCGAGATCGTCTCTCCCGACGACCGGTTTTCCAGCGTACTCGAGAAGGTCGCGGAATACTTGCAAGCCGGCATCGCCAATGTCTGGATCGTCGACCCTTACCAGCGTGTGGTTTTCGAAGCCGACAGCGCGGGTGCGCGCGCGGCGCCGGGCCATCGCGTGACCACGAACCTCACCGGCGAGGTCGATTTTGCCGGGCTATTTGCGGCATTGGACGAGCCCGCCGAGTAAGGCTCGCGCACTTTGCGCAAACCGGAGATTCAAGAAGCGGTCACTCAACGGCGGACGCACTGGGGTAGAGTCAAATTGCCGAGTCAAATCAAAGTCATGGCGAGCAGAGCTCGCGCTGTCCGGATCACGGTCGCAGACTGGGACACTATGATTGGCCGGAGGAATTATAATGTGGGTCGGAGAATCGTCCCCATGAACAAGACACTCACTGTCGCTCTTGCGCTTGTCACCGGACTCCTGGGCGGTCTGCTCGCCCGTTTTCTCGCGCCACCCGCGGCCTTCGCCCAAAACCAGGCCCCGATCGCGAAAGAGATTCGCGCGCAGAGTTTCACGCTCGTCGACCCGTCGGATAACAGCGTCGGCGTCTTTACGTCCGAGCCGGTCTTCCGTGGTCTACAATCCGTGCCTCGGCGACCTATGCCGATGCGCATAGTGCTGCGGGATTCTAATGGGCGCGAGATTTGGAGCGCGGGCGGCGCCGCAATCCGGCCGGCGAGCGAGCGATAAGGTGAAAGTGGCGCACTGTCGGCTAACTCGGCTAGCCTGACGCGGTACCTCTCGCGGGCCGAACATGAAGAACGAGCGGTATTACAGCTGCGGTTCGCTCTAACCCGCCTCGTCTTCGGCGTAAAATAATGGCATGTCCTTACGCATAAACGATACGGCTCCCGATTTCACCGCTGAAACCACGCAAGGGACAATCCACTTTCACGAATGGATTGGCGACGGTTGGGCGATCCTGTTTTCCCACCCCAAGGATTTCACTCCAGTGTGTACCACCGAGCTTGGCTATATGGCCGGGCTGCAACCCGAATTCGAGAAGCGCAACACCAAGATTATCGGCCTCAGCGTGGACCCGGTGACCAGCCACGGAAAGTGGGCCGGCGACATCGAAGAGACGCAGGGCCACAAGGTCAACTACCCCATGATCGGCGACCCCGAGCTCAAAATCGCCAAGCTCTATGACATGCTGCCCGCCGACGCCGGCGATACCTCCGAAGGGCGCACCGCCGCAACCAATGCCACCGTGCGCACCGTATTCGTTGTCGGCCCCGACAAGAAGATCAAGCTGATGCTCGCCTATCCGATGAGCACCGGCCGCAATTTCGACGAAGTCTTGCGCGCTCTCGATTCCATGCAGCTTACCGCGAGGCACAAGGTTGCCACGCCGGTGAACTGGAAGCATGGCGAAGACGTCATCATCCTCCCGTCGGTGTCGGAGGAGGAAGCCAAACAGAAATATCCGGGCGGCTGGAAATCGCCCAAGCCCTACCTTCGCATCGTCCCTCATCCGTAAATTCACGGAGGGTCTCGGGTCTCGCTCCAGCGGCGCATGAAGGGCGCCGCAGCGACGATCGCCGGCTTGCCGGCGCCTGGAGTTTCTACATGTTCCTGCGATTTTCCACGCGTCCACTCCACTATATGTGGGGCAGGCGCTCTCGCCTGTCAACTTGTTATCTTCTACCGTAGAAAGCTTCCCCACTGGCATCCGGATCTTACAGGAGGCAACCTTCCTGTTTGTCACTTTGCGTTTGGCCGGCTCCATTCCTCGGGCCCGACTTGCAGCCGCCAACGGGCGCAAATCTATTCGCGGGCCGAGCCTTCCTCATCTGGGACCGTGAAGTGGACAAAGCCGCTTTCGGGACGGTTTGGCTGCAGGATGCCCGAGTAGCCCGCGTAGTGGCCGAGGCTCTCTTGTATGGCGAGAGCGGAAGGCATTTTTATCAACTCCGAGCCCGGGTGATCCTGCCCAACCATGTTCATGTGCTGCTGCTGCCCAGGACCTCACTACCGGTGATCATGCGCTGGTTGAAAGGCTCCAGCGCGCGACAAGCCAACCCGATTCTTGGCGAAACCGGGGAGGCCTTCTGGCAGGATGAATCCTTCGCAGAGGGTTCAAAAAGGGCGACATCAAACTCGGCGATACGCTGATCGTGGATGGCTACCGCGCCAAGGACGGCTCGCGACTGATCGATGGGCGGGTCACTCTGCCCGATGGCCGAAATATCTACGGCGGCACTCCCGGCGACGGCGGTCCCGGGGTACTACGCCGGGCAGCGCCGCCGCGGCCAAGTAGGCGGTGCTGTTAGTGGGCCGGGCGATTCTCCGGATGAAGATCGTGGCCGCTGGTGCATGTAGCGCTCCGACGCCGCCCGGTTTTTCTGAGCCAGGCTGACAGCGTCTTTCTGCCCGGCCTTCTTCCAATACTCCTCTTCCTGCTTGCCCATTGCGGTAGTGGGCTAAAGTAGCCCACTACCCCCATTTCAGCCAGCTTCCCGGCATTTTCAAAAGCCTTGGGCGCGAGCTTTGCGTCTAACGCGTCCTTCAAGTACTCATAGAAACCCGATCGCGCGGCCGGCCAGGCCTACTCCGAGCCAGAGCGTCAACGACACCACCGCGGCCGCCTTCGACCGTATGGATGCCGATCGGCCTGCCGGTATCCGGAGCGCGCTGCGGTGTACCGTGAACGTAAAGAGCACGGCCAGCCCGAATAGCGCCATCTTCACCCGGAATGCCGGGTGGTAATAGCACTTCAAGGCTTCCGCGCAAACCAGCAGGGCGCCGGACAGCACCATCGCGATCAGACTGCCGTAAAATATCGGGGCGAGTTCGCGCGCCACGCGCGACGGCGGCTGGCGCCGCAGGCCGATTCCAAGAATCCCCAGGTCCACCACCAACAGCGTTCCACCCAAGGCCGCTAGGGCAAGCAGATGGACCATCTCGACGGTAGCGAATGCCCACTTGGAATCCCGCATCACGGAGAAGAGCGGCGCATGCGCGGCCCATTGAAATAGAGGTAGTAGCGACATGTCAATAATAGGCGATGGCGCGTCCCGCGACGATGATTCCGCTCCACAGAGTCAGCGACAGAATTGCTGTCAGCCGCGCACGCCAGGGCGCGACGGGCGCCTCGTCCCAGGAAGCCACCTTGCGATAAATGGTGGAATGAAAAATCAGCGGGTTCAAGCCCGCCACAATCAGCAGAAGCATTTTGAAGCGGAACGCGGGGTTGGCGTATGACTTGGCGGCCTCGGCCAGAAACAAAAAGGCTCCACTGAGAAACATGGCGGCGAAGCCGGCCCACGTCAAAGGCAAAATTTGCCCGGCGACCTGCGACACGCGCTCACGCTTAAAGATCACCCCCAGCAATCGCAGATCGACGATGGCCACCGTCCCGGCCAGAAGAGTAATTGCCAAAACGTGGACCGTCTCAATTATGGGAAACACGTAGTCCGATTCGCGAATCGCGGTCGAGAGACTGGTGTCGTTCAGCCACTGGCAAATTTGCAACAAGGACATGTGGATCAGAAGTTCACCTTCAGGTCCATACCCGAATAAAGAGACGCGACCTGATCGCCGTAGCCGTTGAAGGGCAGCGTGGGACGCCTGGCGAACTCGCCCAGGCGCCGCTCGGTGGACTGGCTCCAGCGCGGGTGATCCACCGCCGGATTCACGTTGGAATAGAAGCCGTATTCCTGCGGTTTGCGGATGTTCCAGGTGGTGGCCGGCTTCTGCTCCAGCAGCCTGATCCGCACCAGCGATTTGCCGCTCTTGAAGCCGTATTTCCAGGGCACGATCAAGCGCACCGGCGCGCCATTCTGCGGTAACAGGCTTTCACCGTAAAGGCCAACGGCGAGCATCGCGAGCGGGTGCATGGCCTCGTCCAGACGGAGACCCTCCTGATAGGGGAACGCTAATCCGGCGAATTTCGCCTGGGGCATCTGGGCCGGGTCGTAGAAGGTTTCGAAGGAGACGAACGCGGCTTTGCCGGTGGGCTTCACCTGATTGAGCAGGGCGCTCAACGAGTAGCCCGCCCATGGCACAATCATGGACCACCCCTCAACGCAGCGGAAGCGATAGATGCGTTCTTCGAGCGGGGCTAAGGTGCGGATTTCATCGATGCTGAAAGTGCGCGGCCGCGCCACAGCGCCTTCCACCGTCAGCGACCACGGTTCGGTCTTGAAGTCCTTGGCCAGTTCCGCCGGTTGGCTCTTACGCGTGCCGAACTCGTAATAGTTGTTGTAGGTGGTGGCGTCCGTCACGGGGTTCGGCTTTTCGCTCGTGCTCAGCGGGCTCGGCTTGAGATTTGGCAGCTTGGCGGCCGCGAACGCCCGGCGGGCCATAAATGCGGCGGGCAAACATGCGAGAAACCTGCGGCGACCAAGGTAAAGGGATTTCGGCGTAATGTCCGAATAGCGCGGGCTGGCGGGTTTACGGATGAGCATAATCGTCCTAAAGTCAGCAGCGATTTGACAACTCCTTCTAAAATATCCTATTCTCGATCAAGTTGGTGTAGATTAGGAAAATGATTCGCTCAACCTCCCATACGTTCCGTCGCACGGCCGGGCGGGTTCTACCCGTTCTCGTCCTGTGGACTTGCGGCATGCTAGCCGAAACTATCGATGCCCAATATCGCGCCCAAGTGGAGCAATGGCGTCAACAACGCGAAGCGGGGCTCAAAGCCGACGGCGGGTGGCTCAGCGTCACGGGCCTTTTTTGGTTGAAGGACGGCGACAACACGATCGGCAGCGACCCCGCGAACGACATCCTTTTGCCGCAGGGATCGCCTGCCCGCCTGGGCGCCATCAAGCTGGAATCCGGCCGCGCCACCTTCACTGCATCCGGGGCCGGGGTGACGCTCAAGGGCAAACCGGTGACAGAGACGGAGGTCCGCCCCGTTGGTTCCGATGCGCTGGTGGCGGGTCCGCTGCAGTTGCTTGTGATCAAACGCGGCGAACGGTTGGCATTGCGCTTGAAGGATAACAACAGCGCGGGGCGTCGCGAGTTCACGCACTTGAGCTGGTATCCAGTGCAAGAGGATTGGAGGATCAAGGCCAGGTTCATCCCCTCTCCATCGCCGGCAAAGATCGTGTTCGATACGGTCATTGGCGAGCAGGAAAGCTCGGTAAGTCCGGGCTATGTGGAGTTCGAGCGTGGCGGCGCCACATACCGGCTGCAGGCTGCCGCCGAGGGCCGCCGCCTCTTCTTTGTGATGCGCGACCAGACCAGCGGGAAGACCACCTACGCGGCATCGCGCTTCCTCTATGCCGACGCGCCGCAGGATGGCAGCGTGATCCTGGATTTCAACAAGGCGGAAAATCCTCCGTGCGCCTTCACCGCTTATGCCACGTGCCCTCTGCCGCCGCCGCAAAACCGGCTCTCTCTCGCTGTCACCGCCGGGGAACAGAAGTACGAGGGATCTTCACATTAACTCCGCCGCGAAATTGCTCTCGATTTTGAAGGGGCGCAGCCCTACGCAAAGCACATGCGTTAAGCAAGGCCCTCTGACAAGATTCGGACTCGGGCTTTTCGGAAGGCATCGTCAATGAACCGAAGAACGCGCGAGTGCATTTGCGTGAATCCCTGAACTGAGAGCGCTTCCCGCAACAAAGCTCTCGATATCAGGTAGCGTGAACGCGGGGTCGCTTGGCAGGAAATTCAACCCGATAACACCTTCTTTTGCGTTCCGGAACGATGTCTCTGGCGGAGGCCTTGCGCAGAGCGGCCGAAATAGTGGAAGCGCTCGAAAAAGCGCAAACTAATCGAGTCGATCGGTAGTTGCCGCTCGCCGGTCCGGCGAACGAGAATGAGCATCACATCAGGAGACTGACCGGCGACGAAACCCGAAGATCAGTATTTCCGAATTTTCGGATCGACGCGATCCGACCAGGCGTGGATTCCGCCGGTCAAGCTACGAACGTGAGTGAATCCTGCCTTATTCAGGAGCTGCACAGCCCTCGCGCTACGCGTGCCCATCTTGCAAAGCGCAATGATTTCCTGGCTGGCATCCAGCTCGTCGATGCGATCCAGCAGTTCCGGCAGCGGAATCAGATGCCCGCCAATATTGGAAATTTCATACTCGTTCTCGTCACGCACGTCGAGCAGAAATAAATTCTCACCCGAGGCCAATCGCTTCTTGAGTTCTTCCGCTTGAATCCCAGGTACACTCATACTTGGAGACCTCCTCCACCGTTCAGTCGGGCTTGCGCCTCACAATATTATCTCATATTTCCCTAATGTCTATCAAGAAAGTGGTGATAGCGGTGCAGGAATTCAACCAAGGCGCTTAATTTCATGAATATACGCAGCCTGGTTGATTTGCGGAGGGGGTGTGGATATACAATTAGGATGATCGAAAACCGGAAGGTCGAAAGGAGACCGCTCTGTGGCTGAAGATGTGACGCAACAGGTCCTGCGCGAGCAGGCCGCATTTCAACTCGCCAATGTAACCAAGACAGCTCCGCAATACGGGGCGATCACTCCGCGCTGGCTGGTTCGTCTGCTCGATTGGAAACCGCTGGAAGCTGGGATATTTCGCCGGAACCGCGTCGATGAGGGCAAGGCGATCGAAGTCACCTGCGGGCAGGTCGAGGAGTCGGCGCTGCCGGGCACGTATGTCCAATATGAAGAGAATCCGAAGGAGTATACGCTCAGCGCGATCAATGCCGTGCTGAATGTTCATACGCGCATATCGGATCTCTTCAGCAAGCCGTACGACCAGATTGGAGAGCAGCTTCGGCTCATGATCGAACACGTCAAGGAGCGGCAGGAGAGCGAACTTCTCAATAACGCCGACTACGGGTTTCTCCATAATGTTGCGCCGGCGCAGCACATAAAAACCAGAGCTGGCGCCCCAACACCCGACGATCTGGATGAACTGCTCACGAAAGTGTGGAAAGAGCCGTCATTTTTCCTTGCGCACCCCCGCGCCATTGCTGCCTTCGGACGCGAATGCACGCGGCGCGGCGTGCCTCCACCCACCGTCACGTTGTTCGGTAGCCCGTTTCTAACCTGGCGAGGCCTCCCCTTGATTCCCACGGACAAGATTCAGATCCGGAGCAAGGCCAACACGAGCAAGATTTTGCTGCTGCGCGTTGGGGAACGAAAGCAGGGATGCATCGGACTGTTTCAACCCGGACTGGCCGGCGAACAGAGTCCCGGCCTGTCGGTTCGTTTCATGGGGATTAACAGCCAGGCCATTGCTTCTTACCTGATTTCGCTCTACTGTTCGTCGGCCGTGCTGACCGACGACGCGATTGCTATCCTCGACGACGTCGACGTGGGACATTACCATGAGTACAAATGAGGCGGCGGGCGAATTCTGGGCGACCACGCTGAAGGAAATGCAAGGCGTGCCTTTGGGTCTGCCCGACCCCCCGCTCGACCCACTGGTCATGGCGCGCATGGCCAATGAGCTTTTCACTGCGGTGGGTAGCGGAGAGAGCGCGAAGGTTGCGGCGCCTCCGGCCGTTACGACTGCATCGGGTGCGGCGGCGCCCGCACCCGCAATCCCGAGCCCGCCTGCGACAGCGCCCGCCGCCGGCGTGCCGGCATTTTCGTTCCTGAAAGACGTCCGGCCGCTCTTTCCGGAGATCGCGACGCCACCCGCGGCTGCCAGTCCGTTCGCCCTGCCGTTGGCAGAGTTCGATCTCAAACAATTACATGGCGCCGCTCTGCCGCTTGACTTGTCACCTGCGTATTTTTCATACGCGCCGGAAGCATTACAGCCGCCGATGCCGACGTTGCCAGGCGCTCTCGGGGCATTCGATTCGTCGGCCTTCCCCACCTTTTCATTCCTGGAGGACGCCCGGCCGCTTTATTCGTATCCTCCGGCAGCGCCAGGTCCGGCGCCAGCGCAGCCGGAGGCCTCCCTCCCGAACTCCTCATCGGGAGCCTTTGACGCCGCCGTCATCCGGAGAGATTTTCCAATCCTGCGGGAGCGCGTGAACGGACGTCCCCTGGTGTGGCTGGATAATGCCGCCACCACCCAGAAGCCTCAGAGCGTCATCGACCGCCTCAGTTACTTTTACGCGCACGAGAATTCCAACGTGCACCGCGCGGCCCATGAACTGGCGGCCCGGGCCACAGATGCCTATGAGTCAGCTCGCGAAAAGGTCCGGCGATTCCTGAATGCCTCGGCGCCCCGCGAGATCGTCTTTGTACGCGGCACGACCGAAGGAATCAATCTGGTGGCCCAAAGTTGGGGACGCCACAACGTCCACCAGGGTGACGAAATTGTGATCACGTGGCTGGAGCATCACGCCAACATCGTGCCGTGGCAGATGCTTTGCGCCGAGAAGGGCGCGCGCTTGCGCGTGGCGCCCGTGGACAATACCGGCCAGGTGATTCTCGAAGAGTACGAGAAGCTGCTGAATCCGAAAACTCGCCTGGTTTCCGTGGCGCAGGTTTCGAACGCCCTCGGCACGGTCACTCCACTGACGGAGATGATCGAGGCTGCACACCGCCACGGCGCAAAAGTTCTGGTGGATGGCGCGCAGGCCGTCTCGCATATGCGCGCGGACGTCCAGGCCTTGAACTGCGATTTCTACGTGCTTTCGGGGCACAAGATGTTCGCGCCCACCGGCATCGGCGCGGTGTACGGCAAGTCTGAAATCCTGGATGTCACGCCGCCGTGGCAGGGCGGCGGGAGCATGATCCTGGACGTCACCTTCGAAAAGACCGTCTACAGCCCACCGCCGGCAAGGTTTGAAGCCGGCACGGGAAACATCGCCGATGCCGTGGGACTGGGCGCTGCCATTGACTACCTGGACCGCGTCGGCATGGCGAATATCACCCGCTACGAAACCGAACTTCTGACCTATGCCACCGCCCAGGTGCAGCGTGTCCCCGGGCTGCACATCATCGGCACCGCCAAGGAGAAAGCCGGCGTTCTTTCGTTCGTGCTGGACGGCACTCCCACGGAGGAAATGGGAAATCTTCTGAACCGCGAGGGAATCGCCGTCCGCTCGGGACATCATTGCGCACAGCCGATTCTTCGGCGCTTCGGCCTGGAGCGGACCGTCCGCGCGTCGCTGGCGCTTTACAACACTTGTGAGGACATCGACGCGCTGGTTTCTGCGTTGCTGCGCATCCAGGCCGGGTTCCGCTCATAGCCGGGGCCGGCATATCACGCCGGCACATCAGATCGTCCAGCGCCTTTTCCTGGCAGGCCGCAAAGGTATCGATGGTGGCAGCGCCGGGCCGCGGCAGCCAAGCGATTCAAGTTCGTCGCCCGTAATTCCGAGGCAACGATGCGAGAATTGGACAATACCCGTGGCCTTGCACCCGTTTTCTATACCGTTCTCGCAGCGGGCGGTGGATGACCTTCGAGACTGGCTAGGTCGAACCCGCTGGCTTGATGAGATACCCTTGTCCGCTTGGGAATATGGTGTCAGTCTTGAGTTCCTCCGGGAGATTTGCGAGTACTGGAGACATCAGTTTGACTGGAAAGCGAAGGTAGAAAGTCTCGCGGCGTTCCATCACTATCGCTATGCAGCGGAGGGTCTGGGAATCCCTGGAGGAAGAAGAGTTTCTTCGGGATGCGGCCCGCTGGTACGACGAAAGCGGCGCCTATGCGCACATTCAAAGAACCCATCCTCAAACGGCGGCCTATGGTCTGAACGACTCCCCAGCTGCCCTGGCTGCGTGGATACTCGAAAAGTTCCGGGGCTGGTCAGATTGCGATGGCGACATCTACCGCAGGTTCACCCGCGATGAATTGCTGCGCAATGTGACGCTCTACTGGTTCGTCCCAGTAGAAGCGCGGATTGTAGCCACTTTTCGAAACGCGATCAGCCGGGCCTCCATCACCAATGCGGCTCGCCGCTGTGAAAAACTGCGCGATCCGGCTTCTGAGGACACCGTTCCTCGTAGTCGCTGCGCTCCAAGCTTCAGCGCGACGCCAGCTTGTAGTAGCGTCCCATCCAGTACGCGTGCAGATAATCCGCCGCGCCAGTTTCCTGTTCCGGCCACAACGGCAGCTCGGTCCAGTGCTCGCCATCGCTCGTCAGATAGGCTCCGCCCGGGCCGCCGGCAATCACGCCGCGGCTGGTCGTCATTTTCCACGTCGCCAGTGGAATGCGCCAGCCCGGCAGCCGCGACGGTAGATCTTTCTCCGGATCGGCAAAAGCCGGTTTCTCCGTGCTCGCGCGCCACGACATTCCGCCGTCCCGGGTCACAAAGATTCCCCGATCGGTTTCCGCATAAACCACAAACGTCCTCTCGCGCGACGCCGACAACCGCAGCACCTTTGCGCCGGCCAATCCGTAATCCACGTCGGTCCAGGTCTTCATGCCATCGCGAGTCATGTGCGCGTGACCGTTCGCATCGCTGAACCAGGCAACCATCGGGTCGTCACAAGCGAACTGTATCGAGGTAACGGCCGGCTTTAACCATCCATCGACAGCGTAGGGATTTCCTTTCCACGCGTACTCGTTGTCGAACGGGCGCTGGTCGATCGGCACCGGCTTCAACGCCTGCTTCGTCCCGGAGCGATCCGGGAACGGGCTCATCTCGATGTCCGTGCGAATCGAGTTCATCACCGGCCTCAACACCCGGTCGAGCGGATAGCGTCGCAGAGTTTCGATAGATAGCCCCAGTGACTCCTCCGCGTGGGGCAATTTAGCCCAATCCGGCTCCAGTGCCAGAGTCATGAACGTGTAGAGCGAATTGCCCTCCATCCAGTTCAAATCCCACAATTGCGCAAGCCAGCGGCGATAGATTCCCAGCAGCTTCGGGTCTTTCTCATATTGGATGGCATTGAACAGCGCCTCGTAAGCCTGCCCTTCAGAGGAGTGATTCACGCGCGCGATCCGTTCCGGCGAATAGGGACGGGCGTCGCGGGGCGGCTCGGGATTATCGGCGAATCGCGCAGTCAGCTTACGATACTCATCGATGTAAAGCTGCTTGCCGGTAACATGATAGGCAATCAGCAGATCGGGCAGCGCCATCAGCGATAAGCGCAATGGGGGGCGCCACTCCGACTTACTTATAGACCGCCCGATCTCCGCATTACCGCCTTCCTGATAATACTTGTCGCGCGATGGGTCGGGGTCGATCCCGATGTGCCCATACTGGGTTACCTTCCCGCTCAGGTCGATAATCCGGTAATGATCGGCCAGCAGATGCGCCATGAGGCGGTCCACATCATAGGCGATAATCTTCTTCTGCGCGGCATCGGCTGCCAGATCGAAATAAATGGCATAGCCATAGAGGACCGCATTGAAATTGTCTACGCTGACGTCGCTATAGAAGCGATAATCGGCGTAGGCGCCCTGGCCCTGATGCCAATGTTGCGAATCGGCGCCCCCGCGCTCGAAGCCTTCCACCGGGCCGTGCCCCTTGACGAAACCGCGCGCCAGCAGGCCGGGCTTACCGGTCACTTCCTGCAGCCGCCGCAACCCCATCAGCAGCTCGCCGCCGTGCTTTCGAATCGCTGGATCTTTGGTGACCGCGTATTGGTATCCTACGCCCGCGAGGTATCGGCCGGTCCAGACCCCCGCATGGATGACGTTGCCAGGATCGTCCACCGTATGCGGTACAGCCGGTCCGGCTGGGACCATGGACACGTACAGTCCGTCCACCAAATGTTTTTCGATCAGATTGCGCTGAAGAATTCCAGCCTTCTGCTCCATCGACTGCGCGCCGGCGAAGCTTGCCGCTAATAGCAGGATGAGTAATTCGCGTGGAGTGGACAACATGAACCCGATAGCATAACGCAAAAGCCCCCGGCGGCTTGCAACGCAATTGACATAATGCAATGACCTGCATCGCGACTCGACAAAAACTGCGAAAAGCGGGGTTGGCTAGCCATTCTCGTCAGGCGCGGCATCGACCGTGCGGTGTCGACGCCGCACCAGGTTTTGGCGGCAGGAGTCGAGTGCTTTAGCGAGTAGTGCCTATCTCTGCCCTGGGGCGGCGAATGCTGTGCGGTTGGGGTTGCGGCGAACAATTCACGGCGAGCGAGATACGCGCGCAGTTCACCATGTGCCCGAAGCGGCCCGCGGCCTTCGACCACGTGGACCGCCAAGGAAAGAACTCGAAGGTTAAGCGAGACACTCACCGAGGCCGCAGATGAGATGCGGCTGTCGCGGCGCTGGCTCACCGGGCAGGAGATGCGCGCGCACTTCACCCCATGCCAGAAGGGGCCCGCGGCCTCAGAGTAACAGGGACCGACGAGGGAGGAACCCTAACGCCTGGCGAGGACATCCATCGGGCCGGGCGAGTGCCTTGACGCTGGCACTGCGGCGCCAGACCCACGGCGAAGGACTGTGTGATCCCGGCCAAGCCGGCGGGAAGTCAGCCCCAACTGTGGGAGACTTGCGCTTCGGGTCGGGCGCGGATCAAAGGTCGGTCTGTAGACTGTTGCTTTCTACCCAGACATTAGTCACGGCCAGCGCGTCAAGGTTCTCGGTTTCATCCGAGCTAGATTTTTCTTCGCCGTCAGCGTGTCCGGATGCTCCTCGCTCAGGAGACGACGGCATGCCGGGTGGCCCGAGCCCATCGGGAATACGCGCCTTGAACCACGTCCCCGCGCGGGTCCCCGGCGTTTGCCGCACGTCGCTGTTCTATCAGGAATTGTTCGGTATGCCACTGAAGCAACATTCGGAGATGGCGCGCGTCTTTTAGTTTGCCGTTGGCATTCTTACGTCGTCGATCACGATCACCTCGACGGGACCGCGCCCGGATTTGAGGCGAAGCCCCAGTTGCTCCGGGATTGCCGTGAAAATCGACGGCCCATCTGAGGTTGAAGCGGGCTGATCACCGGTTCCGGGGGGCAAGCCAGCGGTTGTGGGTCCGCCATCCTCGCCGGGTTCAGGGGTCCACTCGAGCGCAAAATCGAATTCGCCTGAAAGGTTTGTCTTGTCGATCACAGGCCGGCCCAAGGCGTACGAAAGCTGACTGGCGAAAGTCGCTGCCGTAGCCTTCGTAAGTTGAATCAAACCGGGTCCGACCCGCACGTCAGTTTTAATTTCGCTCGCCTTCACTCTTTGAACCTTCGAACCCTTGCGGTCAACGCTGAGTTCATAGACCGGAAGCCGCCGTTTTTCTGAATGGGAACGAAGTTGAAACCGATTTTCGAGTAGAGCTCGGAGCATGGGCCGTACTTGGTCTGGCGACACCACTCGGTCGGGCTTCGCTTGTACGTCCCATCGCCTGGAAACGATCCAATCAGGACCTCCGGCAATGCGAAAATCCTGGACGTTATACGCCGTCATCATTAGCCTTTTCAGAGTGATTCCAGTAGCGGCAAGCCTCCCGCTGGGTTCGATTCGAAACGCAAAGCGAAAGTCGTTGTCGATGTTGGGCTTGATTGACGCTACCTCGTAAGTCGGCGGCTCTACGCCTGACTGTCCGTAGCCTGCGAGTGTGGTCATTAGCAGGACAATTGCAGGCTTCATTACCAAAGTCTACTCTCATGACCAGCCCACGTTCGTGACTATCCGGGCGACGAAGATCGGCAGAGATCCTTCGGCTCGACCTGCGGGAGATTCCGACGGTTCCTCACGAGAAGGCGGACGCTCGCCGTCACCCACAGATTTCCCCGACGAGGCTTTCAGAGTCCATAGCCGCAAGTGTGTTTACTTCACTTTTTCGGGGCCCGGCTGAACATCACAAAACTAGGCGCGTCCGACCGGGCCGCTACCACATCCGGCCATCCATCGCCATCCAGGTCGCCCGCGGCCATTCCATAAATTGCGCCCGCGCCGTCCCCGAACGGCACAGCCCGATACTTCTTCCCCGTTCCATCGTTGAAGTAGACCACGCCCGGAGCGCCCACATACCCGACCAGAATCTCCGGCCGTCCATCGCGATTCAAATCCGCCGCGATCATCGAATAGGGCAGCGCCTCCGGCTTCTGAAACTGCACACCGGCGCCAAAGCCGCCCTTGCCATCGCCGAAATACACGAAGCAGCCGAGCCGCTCGGGACACGCCGCAATATCCAAATGCCCATCGCCGTCGAAGTCCGCCACCGCCGTCGCGCGAATCGACGAATTCGCCGGACCCCACTTCTCGGCGTGAGTGAAATTCCCCTTGCCGTCGTTGAAGTAAACCAGGCTCTGGCAGGAATCTCTGCAGGGATAGACGATGTCGTTCTTGCCGTCGCCATCCACATCCGCGATGAGCACGGTCGCCGCACTAGGCGAATGCTCCAGCGGCCGGCAATCGAAATGCAGCTTGCCGTCGTTGAGGCAGTAATAGCTGGTCGACATCCGGTTTGCGGCCACGATATCCGGATACCCGTCGCCATTCAGGTCGCCCACCGCCGCATTCCGCGTCGGCCATTTCGGATCGCCATAAGTGCCGCCGATCCGGAAGTTACCTTTGCCGTCGTTCAAGAGGACTAACTTGGGGTCAGGCGAATCGTTACTCAGGACAATGTCTAAGTGGCCGCTCTTAGTCATATCGGCCAAAGAGCCCGAGTAACTCTTGACAGCATTGCTCGGAAGCGGCGGCCCCGGCGTAAAGTGCCCCTTACCGTCGCCGAAGAAGGTCAGCGTAGTCACCTGCCAATGCCGCCCCTTCACCAGCACGATGTCGGGCTTGCCATCCTCATTGACATCGCCGATGCTGGCATTCGACGACGTCTCCGAAACCTTCTCCAGCGGCACGATCTCAAACGATCGCAGCCCGCCGGCCTGCGTCGCTTCCTTCTGCGCCACGACTGCAATCGCCAGCAGCACAGGCAATGCGGCGGCGCCAAAGGAAATCCGATTCTTGCGCATCTGAACCTCGCCCGTCCGGCTATATTCTACTCCGGGCCGCACCGAAACAGCCATAACCACCGTTAGCGGAATCGTTGGAACCCCGTATACGGGATTTGTTACGAGCGAGATCAGGCAAGCTGGAAGCGGTGTGAGCGCGCGGAAGGCAGCGTCACTGGTCCTACGCTGCCTCCTCAATGATCCTATTGGGGGTCAGTGCGCCATCGGCGGAGCCGGTGTCCCATCGGACCATGTGTCAACCGGGACCATCATAATAGTCACCCGTTCTTCTGGGTCATCTGTCGCCAGAACCGGCGAGGCCGGTAGGTTGGCTCCCCAGCTTTTCGCCGCGTCGCCCGGAATGAAAAACATCAGATGTGGATGCCAGCTCATGCCCTGATCGCTTAAATACTGGTGCTTCGACATCATATAGCACATCGCACCCGGCTCCAGCACGGGCAGTTCCTTCTTATCCAGCGCCAATCCGGTCGCCTGGACGATCTCGGTCTTCGACTTTCCCGCCAGCACAAGTTTGGTCTTCATCAGATAGATGGGCGCAAAGCTTCTTGCGGACGGTGGATTAAAGCAAATGGCGCCGCGAATTTTGGGATTCCAGAATTCCGGATGATCGGTGGTGGCGCCCCATGATCGTTCCACTATACAGAGAAAACCATTCTTGCCTTTCACTGCGGTCCTGTATCCCATGCGGCCCAGCACCATCACTTCGGCTCCGTCCGAAATGGAAGCTGGAGCAGCACCGCGGGCCAGCGCAATTTCAGACTTCTCGTCGGGCATCAAATACTGATTGAGAGGAGCCATGGCTGGATAGGGAGCCTTCTGCGCCTGCGCTCGCGCCTGAGAAGTTGCGCCCGATGTAACAACCAGAACAAGGAATGCTAAAGCGATGAGATTGTTGTTCCTCATGGCTTTCCAGTATACGCATATTCTGCGTCGGGCTTCGGAACGCCGATCTCAGGATCGCGTGCCGAAATTGACGGGCATTTCGGGTTGTTGCAGCATCCGGGCGAATCGTCGGCTACTTCTACAAAGCTCAGATTGATCCCGCCGCCCCCAGCGACCACGCAATTGGCCCCAAACGGCCTTCTGGGAAGCATCGCATCCGACACTGAAGGGATCGATGTCTACTCTCGGAACGACCTGAAAGCGGGCCTGTAGCTCAATTGGCAGAGAGCGTAGTTTTTGACCGCGTCGCGGGTTCGAGCCCGCGAGCCAGACGGCCGGACGACTTGAGGTATCGTTCGCGATCTGCCCCGAGTCGAGTCATTTCTTTACTTCCGTTCTCTGAACGAGCCGACTTCCGGGTCGTAGCGTTCTGATAGCGGGGCGTGTCGGCGGCGACGCATCGAGCGGAGGCGAGAACGAGCAGCAGCGCCACTTTTGACAGTACTGGCGCACGGTTCGCGCCAAGCCGCATGGTTGACCTTCGAAGGCCTTTAGTATAGCGGTTGCCGGCAAATCCCGGGCAACTGTTGTGCAGCCCGCTTCACGCTCGGACGTGGCTGGACTGGCTCATTAGCCAGCGCTTCACGCCCGCCAAGCCGGTCCCTTTCGGAGATCGGCTTTTGGTCGTTCAGGCGCGCCCGCCAGGACGCAAGTGTTGGCGTCGCGGGTACCGACGTCGCGCTCGCGCGCCGCCCGGCCGACCAGTGTTCCCGATAAGAGATGGCTACCTGATAGCTTCCGATAGTAGATATCGTTCTACGTCCTTGCTCATGCCCGGGGGCGCGCCGGCTGGTCGCTCGCAATGACGAGTCGGGACCGAGCAGCGACGGTCGCTACAATCGAACCGTTTGCCCGTCACAGTCTTAGACAGCAAAGGGCTCCCCGGCCACCGTCGCGGGCGGCAAGCATACCAAGGCTCCGCATGAAGCCTGGATCGCCGCCGACCCGTTCAAAGTGGGTTTCGCGTTCTCATTACGGGAGTGCACGGCTTTGACCGCACCGTGGCGTTTGCGATAGACGACGATTCAGCCGTCATTGCGGAGCGCGTACGTGAAAAGCCGGATGAATAGGAGGTGCGACGTATTCAGCTGCGGTGGTGGGGTGTCCGGCCTAAGTCGGAAATCGCCCGTCGTCTCGATCAGGTACTCGCCACCTGACATCACGCGAGCAAGTTGCTATGCAGTATCGTAGAATTATCCGATTGCAACAGGGCTATTCCGGGCTCGTACTTTGAACATATCGCATGATTAGAAAATTTGATGTGATCGCAATCGGAACCGGATCAGCGGCCTCGGCGGTTGCGTCGCGCTGTCGCGAAGCAGGATGGCAGGTTGCGATTGTGGAGTCCAGGCCGTTCGGAGGAACCTGCGCTCTTCGGGGATGCGACCCCAAAAAAGTGCTGGTCGGAGCTGCCGAAGCTGTTGACTGGAGCCGTCGAATGAAAGGCAGGGGAATTCAGGCCGCGAGGCTTGAGATCGATTGGCCGGAACTAATGCGTTTCAAGCGTACCTTCACTGAGCCCGTTCCCAAACGGCGCGAAGACGGTTTCGCGAAAGCCGGCATCACAGCGTTCCATGGCAAGGCGCGCTTCGCCGGCCCGACTACGGTGCACGTAGGGGAAGAGATATTGGAGGGACGATACGTCGTTATTGCGGCCGGGGCGATACCCGCAGATTTGGAGATTGCCGGCACTGAGCACCTGACAACAAGCGATCGGTTCCTGGAGTTGGACGAAGTCCCGGCGCGGATTCTTTTTATCGGAGGCGGGTATATCGCCTTTGAGTTTGCGCATGTGGCGGCGCGTGCGGGATCGCAGGTCACAGTCCTCCACCGTGGCCCGCGTCCCCTTGCCCTTTTCGACCCGGATCTCGTTGATCAGCTCGTTGAGCGGACTCGCGAACTCGGCATAGACGTTCGTCTCGGAACCGAAGCGATAGGGATCGAAAAGAGCTCCGCTCAGTTTATTGTTCAAGCCTTGTCCGATGGGAAGACGGGCACGTTTCACACGGATATGGTTGTGCATGCCGCGGGTCGCGTGCCCGAGATCAACGACCTGAATCTCGATGCCGCGGGGGTCGAATGGGGGAAGCGGGGAGTTCGAGTCAACGAATTCCTGCAAAGCGCGTCGAATCCAACTGTGTATGCGGCGGGAGATGCCGCCGCCAGTGGAGGCCCACCGCTGGCTCCTGTGGCGAGTTATGAAGGGCTGATCGTGGCCGCAGATCTCCTGAAGGGAAACCATCAGAGACCAAACTATCAAGGCGTTCCGTCGGTCGTCTTCACGATCCCCCAGCTGTCTGCTGTCGGTCTCAGTGAACACGGGGCACGTGAGCAAAACCTTAAATTCAGGGTCAAGCAGGAGATGACATCGAACTGGTATTCGTCTCGGCGGGTTGCGGAGACACATTCCGGCTACAAAGTGCTCATAGAAGAAGACACGGACCGCGTTCTGGGCGCGCATATTTTAGGGAGCGACGCCGGTGAAGTCATCAATCTGTTTGCGCTTGCCATCCGTTCCGGGATGCGTGCGACCGATTTACAGCACATGCTCTTTGCGTATCCGACGAGTGGCTCAAATGTCACGCGCATGCTTTAGAAAAAGACCGCGCCGGCTTCCTGGCACTGTCGAATACCTACCGATATCAGGTCGTAACTCTGTCCCTTGGACGGCTCGTCTTCGCCAGCGCAGTAGTCGCTTCGGGTCTCAGTACAACTCGTCCTCGCGGCCTTTCGTCCGGTACCTCCTGGATCTGGTTCCACCTCGGTTCGCGATCGGACCGGTGATGAATTCGGCCCGCGCGACGCCGCCCGCGCCATCCTCCTCCTCAACAACCGATAACAACCTGCGATAGACTGTTCCCTAGCTGCGAGAGCTTATGACACTCAGAAGATTGCTAAACCCGAATTCTACGGCCATGTGCGCCGTCGCAATAGTCGCCATCGCCGGCGCACTGAACGCGCAAGCGCCTGGCGCTCGCGGAGGACGCGGCGGTTTCGCCGGCGGACGTGGCGGCGTCGCCCCGGCCCTCTTCACCGCGCTTGATACGGATAAAGACGGGTCGGTGACCCGAGGCGAAATGGAATCGGCGTTCGATGCGTGGTTCGCCAGTTGGGATGCGGCGAAGACCGGGTCGCTGACGCACGATCAGTTAGTTGCCGGGTTGGCTGTTCTGTTTCCCGCGCCCGCCCCGCCCGCGGGCGGCGTGGGCGGCGTCTTCAACGCCAGGGGCAATTCGCAGCCATTGACCGCCAAACAAAGCGACATCGACGCCATGATGGCGGCGTTGCCTTCTACGCCGGGTGCGAGGCCGATGCGCTCGCGTCGGGTGCTCGTGCTGGCGCACACCGGTCCGGGGGGTTTTGTGCATGCTTCCATTCCGCTGGCGGCGAAAACGGTGGAGGCGCTGGGGAACCAGAGCGGCTTATGGTCCACTACCATCAGTTACGATGCAGCCGATATCAACGCGGCCAATTTGAAGCCGTACGATGCCATTTTTCTAGACAGCACGACCGGCTGCTTTCTCGATGACGCAGATTCGGCCGTGAGGGCAGCCCGGCGTGCGGCCTTCCTTGATTTCGTGAGAGGTGGCAAAGGCATCGCCGGCATCCACGCCGCTACCGATTCCTATCACACCGATTGCCTTGCCGAGTCGGCGGCCGCGACTCGCGGTCCCGGCCCCAGTGCCGCGGCCAACATGCTCGCAATACAGCTCATGGCGCAGGCCGACAAGAATAACGACCAGAAAATAAGCCGGCAAGAACTGGTTGCCCTTGCCGATACCTGGTTCGACAAGCTGGACGCCGACAAGAGTGGAAAGATCGAACGGGCCGATTTCGTCGCCCATTTCAATTCCGCCATCATGCCGGCCCCCGCCGGCGCCCCTGGCGGCAGAGGCGGCGCGGAAGCACCGCCGGTCTTACAATGGCCCGAGTTCAACAAGCTGATCGGCGGCTTCTTCAAATTCCACTGGCCCGATCCCCAGCTCATCACCGTAAAGATAGACGATCCCGGGAGCCCGCTCACCGCCATGTTCCACGGTCAGGAATTCGAGATCCACGATGAGACGTATACCTTTGCTCAGGATTCGTTCTCACGCGCGAATGTCCACGTTTTGACCAGCATCGATTACGACAAGATGAGTCCGGCCGACAAGGCGAAGGAGCAGAATCCGCGCACCGACGGCGATTATGCGCTGAGCTACATTCGCCGCGAGGGCCGGGGCCGCGTCTTCTACGAAGGCCACGGCCATAGCGAAAGGGTCTACGCGATTACGCCGATGCTGGAACATATTCGCGCCGGCATTCAATATGCGCTGGGCGATCTCAGGGCGGACGACAGCCCTTCAAAGCGGTAAACGCGCCATTTGCCAACGGCGGCGGCCAGCGCGATCACCGGCGCCGTTGAATCGTCGCCATCCCCGCCGGATCTTCGGAGATCAGTTCCACCTCGTCGATGTTCTTCTCTTCACCGCCGTACCTGAAGAATAACAGTCGGCTACGGACATCTGGCGGTCGCCCTCGGGCAATGCCGGCGATGAGACGATTGCTGGTACGTCTCCGCCCGCGCGGCCTGATACCCTAATCGCTTAAGACAATGACCGAACTTCGAGGTTCCCTCGCTTTTCCACGGCCACTTCCCCCCAACTGCACGCGATGGAAGTCCGGCCGGGTCCTGGTGACCTGTCTGGCGGCGCTGGCGAGTGGCGCGGTGGCGCAACCGCAACCTGCGCCGGAAACGGTGGCGCTGATGCACGCAACCGTAATCGACGGCACGGGCGCGGCTCCAAGGGCCGACTCGATGGTGCTGATCCGGGGCGGTCGGATCGTAGCGGTGAACCCGGCGGGCAACCAGCCGGCGACGAACGGCGCGCGCGTCGAGGACTTGGCTGGGAAGTGGGTCATTCCGGGGCTAATCGACGCGCACGTGCACCTGCCGAGCGGCAGCGGGGAGTTGGTGCGATACCGCGAACTGCTGAGCCGGTTGCTGCTCGATGGCGTCACCGGGTTGCGCGACATGGCGGGCGACGCGCGCGTGCTGGCGTACTTAGCGCGGGAAGCGCGCCTCGATGCGCCGGGCTGGCCCAACATATATTTCAGTGCATTGATGGCCGGGCCGACGTTCTTCTACGAAGACCCGCGCGTGCCGGACGCATCGCGCGGCGTCATGCTGGGCAGCGCGCCTTGGATGCGAGCGGTGGATGAAACCACCGACATCCGCATGGCGGTGACGGAGGCGAAAGCCACGGGCGCGACCGGCGTAAAGTTGTATGCCAACCTGTCGGTAGCACTGGTAAAGGCTATCGCGGCGGAGGCGCACCGCCAGGGCCTGTTGGTATGGACCCACGCCACGGTCTTTCCGGCGAAGCCCAGCGACGCCGTAGCGGCGGGCGCCACCACGGTTTCGCACACAGCCTACCTGGTGTGGGAGGCCGCGTCCCATGTCCCAGAGGATTACCGCTCGCGGGCCTTCGGCGACTTCACGCACATCCATCCGGACGACCCAAAGATCGTGGCGCTACTCGATCGGATGAAAGAGCACGGCACGATCCTCGATGCCACGTTGCGAGTGTTCCAGCAGGGAGCGGAACGCTCGCCCGATACATTCGGGAAGGGCATTCTGCCCTGGATCTACGCCGTTACGCGTGTGGCGCACAATGCGGGCGTGCTGGTGGATGCCGGAACCGACAGCCAAGGGCTGGCCTCCGCCAGGCAGGCCGACGAGGGTCCGGCCGTGGTCGATGAAATGGTCCTGCTGGTGGAGCAGTGCGGCTTCACGCCAGAGGCGGCGATCCAGGCTGCGACTCAGGTGAGCGCCATGGCCGTGGGTCAGGCAGCCGAACGAGGGACGATTGCGCCTGGCATGGCCGCGGACCTGGTGGTGCTGAGCGCCGATCCGACGGCGAACGTGCGCAACGTGCGGAAGATCGTCGAGGTCATGAAGGACGGCCGGGTCTTCAAGCCCGTCCTGAAACCGTAGCGGGTCGCGCACGCGAATCGCTAACGATAATGCCCGCATAACGCCATCACGCGGGCTTCTTCCAAGAGCATTCAGAATGGGACGGTATGTGCAACGGTTACGCTCCACAAATGCGGGGCCATCATTCTTCAACAGAAACCACTGTGCAGCAGGCTCGGCGGACGCGTAATAGATTTTCATTTTAATGAAGTACTGCCCCTTTCCCGCACGAGTTTCTACAAGTCAAGACCACACAGCGCAAAGAGGTAGGTGGCCCAATATTCGAGCCCGCGTTGCGATCGCTTAGGCGCGGGGTGAGACAGGTGGCTATCGCAAGCCCGGGGCATCCGCGAGTCAGCTTCAACCTTTATCACAATTTCTCCCGCCTTCTCGGAGTGGACAGTCTTGGACTGACGTCGCGACAGATAGCGGAAATCGAAGCCGAGCTTCGGCTGGGTCTTGAAACGGGGGCTTTACCTTCCTCCGGGTACTCGCCCTCCAACCCGACGACGCGTACGCCAACCTTGAGGATACCTTTGCCGGCCCGCGAACCCGATTCGGTATCCAATTGACTCTTAGCGGACTCGTATGGGTGCGGAACGAGTCGTCTCCCGGACAGTCAGTGTCGCGGAACCGACGTTTCCTGAAGTCATATGTCCCGGAAATAGACGCCTATACACGACTTAATGAGGCTTAACTGAAGGCACAGGACGTGCAATACAAGTGAGCGATGGCGCGCTTTGCAAGCCGCCTGACCCTTTTGAGCACCTTCGTCGTCACGCAAACCCCATATACCGCTAAAGGAGAGATGCAATGCCTGCCAATCCAGCCGAGACGCTACTCAGCCCGGATAATCATTCGCTGCTGATGATCGACCACCAATATCTACAGATGCTCACCGTTCGCACGACGCGAGCGAGCTCATCAACCATGCCGTGGCCCTAGTCGAGGCGGCAGCGATCTTCAAAGTGCCAATGCTGACCACGACCGCCTTCAAGGAGCGTCAGGGTTTGGTCGCGCCTCTGGCCGAGGCGACTAAGTCAGTCAAGCCGATCGACCGGACGACTCTCAATTCATGGGAAGACCCGCGTATCGTCGACTGGGTGGAGAAGACTGGACGGAAGAAGCTCGTGATCGCCGGGCAGTGGACCGAGGTGTGCGTTGCTATGCCTGTCCTATCCGCGCTCGACGCGGGCTATGAAGTTTATGTCGTCACAGATGCCTGCGGCGGTGCGTCGCGCGAAGCGCACGACATGGCGGTGGAACGCATGGTGCAGGCGGGCGCACGCCCGATCACGACTTGGGCCTATGTGTCCGAACTGCAGCGCGACTGGGCACGTGCAGCAACCGCCGAGCAGGTCACCAAATTGTTCGCACGGCGGGGCGGCGCCTTTGGACAGGGCCTGCTGTGGGAGTGGGACCTGCTGAACCTTAAGGTAGGCACACGCTGACGGCGGCGCACGGCAGATAGACGATAGACCATTCACCCAACTCGCACACCCTGCCAAGCTCATCGCACAGCGGCGATCTCGTCCCGCGTCGGCCGGTTGCCGTGCAGGCACGTGCAGGCATGGTGCTCTCCAGATTCGTAGTACGGGCGCCAGCTAGGTAACAAGCGCTTTCATCTCGCACACGCAAGCTGCGTCAACACCGATCGCCTTGAAGAAGAGAGTGCCGCGCGTCAAGAAATACAGGCAGTCTGGGGTCGATACCGCAGTATTCCCCGTTCCTGAAGGCCGGGCCTAAATACAGTGGTTCTTCTCGTGCCGACGCCATATGATTTCGAGGCCCTCGCGCGCGAGATCCTTGGGTCTCTTTAACCAGTCGCGATGTCGCCATCTGCCGCGCCTGGTCGCCATTGGCTGCTGGCAAGGCCACGATATAGATCAGACTGGATGCACCGACGGTGCTCTTGCCGATTACACTCGTAGGCCGCGTAGATCGACGAGGAGAAGCCGCATGGTTTCCGCGAACAGCCGTAGGATTGCCATGCGGACCGCAGGACAAATTATGCCGCCGGGGAATTCTCCCTTCTCTGAGACGACGTCGAAGTTGATCGTGGTTCCGAGATCCACCACTACCGAACCTCTTCTTTCGGCGCGCCCCCAAATAGAATTTGCAAGGATCGTTGCACTCGCCACTGTGTCGCAGTCAAGACTTCAGTGTCAACATGTGGTCACGAACGATGCACCGGCCATCCGCCGAATCCGGGCCGCGACGCACCTCTGTTCGAAACCGGTGTCCTCTTCCGATCCAAACGCAAAACAGCCGATGGTTTTTCGTTGGATCGAGTGTCAACTCTCTGTGAGAACTGGGCGACAATCAGCCTCGACCTGTTGGCCGCCCGATTGCAAATATACGGTGGTATCGAGTGTAGTGGGGCCGCCCTTCGCGAAACCGGAAGGAACGAGAAGGAGACGAGGCAGCCTGAATCGCTCTCAACAAAAGGAGAATTCGGAAGTGAATAACATTAAGATCGTTACATTCGTGTGCCTTGGCGTGCTATGGACAGCGCTCCCGCAGGCCAAAGCTGACGCGTGGGACCAAAAAACCGTCTTTACGTTCAGCGGACCCGTGGAGATCCCCGGACAGGTGCTGCTCCCAGGTACGTATGTTTTCAAGCTCATGGACTCACAGTCGGACCGCAGTATCGTCCAGGTGTTCAACAAGAACGAAAATCACTTATACGGCACATTCCTGACGATTCCGGACTACCGTCTGCAACCGGCCGGGAAGTCCATCATTACCTTCGAAGAGCGGGCGGCAGGAGCTCCCGAGGCGGTGAGGGCTTGGTTTTATCCCGGCGAGAATTACGGCCACGAGTTTGTATACCCCAAGGTCAAGGCTGTGCAGTTGGCCAAGGCGAACAACCAGCCGGTTGCTTCCATGCCGCCTGCACTGGCCGCCAATACCACCATGCCCGCCACAACCATGAAGGAGTCTCACGTAGTGGCGATGAAGCAGGCGCCGCTAAAGGCGCAGAAGCCGACGGAGGAGGAGGTCGAGGTCGCCGAAGTTTTCGCTCTCTCGCCATCTCCGGAAGTAGACAGTTTGCCCCAGACCGCTAGTTCTTTGCCCCTGGTGGGTCTGATCGGGTTAGTAGCGTTCGGGATCGCCATGTTGCTCCGCCGCGCCGGCGCCAATTTGATCTAAGAAAAAATAAAAAGCGACTGGCAGATGAACTCAATGCAGAAGGCGTTTCCGGCGGGAGGGCGCATCTCTACCGTCCTCGGTTACCTCCCGCTCTTTTTCCTGGTCCTGGGGCAATGCCTACCGGGCCAGACAGGACCACTGCCGGGAGACTCGACCATATCGGTGGATGTGAATCTGGTTGTGCCGCATGCGACCGTCCTGGACAGAAAGGGCGGGTTTGTCTCCGGTCTGCAAAAAGAGGACTTCCACGTATACGAGGATGGCGCGCCACAGGTCGTCCGGGTCTTTGACCATGAAGATACTCCCGTGGCCGTTGGGCTGACGGTCGATAACAGCGGCAGCATGAGCCGAAAGAGGAAAGATGTGACCACCGCGGCGCTAGCTTTCGTGCATTCCAGCAACCCGCGAGACGAGATATTCGTTGTGAACTTCAACGAACGGGCATCATTCGGGCTGCCCAATACCCAGCTCTTTTCGGCCAGCGCAGTAGAGCTGGAGGGAGCGCTCAACCGAATCAGTGATGGAGGAGATAACGCGAGTCATTACAAGCTGGACCAGGTGCTGGAGGATGCCGGGCACTCGGACGCGATCGTCTATACCGTCGGCTTATTCGATGAAGCCGAGGAGGACCGCAGCCCCGGAGTCCTCAGGAAGATCGCTCGCGCCACTGGGGGTGAGGCGTTCCTGCCCGATCAAACCAGCCAGGTTGTGCAGATCTGCGAGCAGATAGCGACGGACATCCGCAACCAGTACGCCATCGGTTACATCCCGTCTAACCAGAAGCTTAATAACACCCAGCGGACCATCAAAGTGACGGCCACGGGACGCCACAGTGAGAAGCTTCTGGTGCGGACAAGAGCCGGCTACATTGCGCCGCCGGAACGGGCGGGCCAGCCTGCGAGTTCCCGAGGGAAACTCCCATGAGAGTTGTTGGCTCCGTTCCAGCCGGACGAACGCTGAAGCTGGCAGAGTATGTATTGACGATGGTTGGTGCTTTGGCTTTGGGTTACTGCCTGACGGTCTTCCTGGAAGCGAAGTTTTATCAGGTCAGGGAGTCCCGGGATTTCGCCAGGGAGCTTCGCCTGAAAGAGGAAAACAAAGCGGCGCCAGTGGATTCCATTGCCGCCGTGGCCACACCTGACAAGCATGGTGTTGTTGGTAAACTTGAGATCGCGCGCCTTGGTGTTTCCGTGATGGTCGTCGAAGGGGTGGACGCCAGCGACCTCAAACGAGCGGTTGGCCACATACCCGGGACCGCGGTGCCAGGGGAGTTGGGGAATGTCGGAATCGCCGGTCACAGAGACACATTTTTCCGGCCTCTGCGCTCAATCCAACGGGACGATCAGATCACCGTGAGCACTCTCCAGGGAACGTATCGCTACCGCGTAGTATCCACGAATGTGGTCCGGCCGGAGGACATCCAGGTGCTGTATCCGACGGGACGCGATAGCCTGACTCTGGTCACCTGCTTTCCGTTCAATTATGTTGGATCGGCGCCGAAGCGCTTTATCGTGCGCGCCGAACGAGCGCCGGGAATATGATTACTTGACTAATCTGCGCGCGCGGTTCTCAATGCCCATACCTGCGTACGAATTCGATGAACTTGACGTGTGCTGGGGCCAGAAGGGAAGCGTGACTTCGAAGGCAAACGGCTATGGGTGCGAAAAGCAAAGGTCCGTCTCAAGACAACACGGCCTTCGGTTGTTATAGCCGCTCGTAACGAATCTCTTGGCGAATCTTCATAATCCGCCCTCTGCCGCCAGCAAGGTAACGAAATCTCCAAGCCCTACACGGGAAGTTCCGCGCTCGATGGGAACCCGTGCATCTCACGTCCCAGGTCTCCGTCATATTTCTTGGTAGTCTTGAACAGCTCCAAATGACCGTCCGAGGCGTCAAGCCGGCACGCGTCGCGCACGATCTGCATTTCAGCGGCACTCAAAGGTTGAAAGCCCCGCGCGACCTCGAGATTCTGATGCAGCACGCTAACGGAATCGATGCCGCTAATGGTCACAGCAACCGGCAGGCTCATGGCATAGCGCAGCCCCATCGTGACAACCACTGCGCCCTCGCGCACCAGTTCGCCACTTCCCCCCAAGCTCTTCATGCCCAGCGCCGCCATGCCGCGCCGATTCACCTCTGGCAGCACGTTGGTCTCGAAGCTGCGAAAAGTCGCGTCCAGGCAATTGAGGGGCATCTGCACGGCGTCGAACGGGAAGTTGTGGGAAAGCATCTTCAAGTGAATGGAAGGGTCTTTGTGTCCGGTGAACCCAAGAAACCGTACTTTGCCCTGTTGCCTGGCTGCCAGCAGGGCCTCTGCCGCGCCATTTGGAGCAAAGATCAGGTCCGGATCATTTTCGTAGATTACCTCGTGTATCTGCCACACGTCGAGATGATCGGTCTGCAGACGAGTCAGCGATTCTTCCAGCTGGCGCATCGCGACATTCTTGTCGCGCCCATGCGTACACACCTTGGACATCACAACAGCGCCGTCGCGCTTGCCCCTCAGCGCGCGACCCAGCCGCTCCTCACTTAAGCCCTGATGATATTCCCAGGCATTGTCGAAGAAGTTCACGCCGGCATCCAGGGCCTCATTGACAATTTGGGTGGCTTCGGCGTCGCTGTTCGCAGAGCCGAGGTGGTATCCGCCAATTCCCAGTGCCGAAACTTCCAATCCGGTGCGGCCCAGCGGTCGCCTGGGTATTTGCGCGCCGGATTGCCCCTGGGCTGCGAGGCCCGCGGTTCCTAGCATAAAGGCCTCCACAAAGGTTCTTCTGGTTACATCGTTTCCAGTTACATCAAATCTAGGTGGCATATTACTTAGTCGGCGGGAACGGATGCCCGCTGTTGTCTGTCATCTTGAGCATCTCTCGCACCTCGACCTGCTGCATGTCGAGAGGAAAACCATGAGCGAGGCGCGCCTCGGGGTTGTCGAATTGCAGCGACAGCTTGTAGAGCTCGAATCTGCCGTCAGCCGCATACTGCCGGCAACGGTCGCGTAGCGACTGCATCGCTGGCGGCTGCATCGGCTCGAAACCCTGAGCCGCTTTGAGCGCCTGCTGGAGAGCCTCCGGCTTATCAATCCCGGTAATCGTAGTAGTCACCGGCAGACTCATCGCGTATCTTAGGGCTTCCTCGCCGGTGAGCACGCCTTTTTGCACTGGCGCGCCGTGGCCGCAAATAGGCTTCATCCCGAGCGCGGCGATTCCCCGGCGGTTCAACTCGGGCAGTACTTGTTGCTCAAAGCTATGGAAGTTTGAGTCAAAGACATTCAGCGGCATCTGCACAGAGTCGAATGGAAAGCCTGTGGCCAGCATTTTCAGGTGAATGGATGGGTCCTTGTGTCCTGTGAATCCGACAAACCGCACCTTCCCTTGTTTCTTGGCTTGCTCCAGCGCCTCCGCGGCGCCATCCTTCCGGATGAACAAGGCGGGATCGTTTTCGAAGCACACGCCATGGATCTGCCAAAGGTCCAGATGATCGGTTCGCAGCCGGTGCAGCGATTCGTCGAGCATGCGTAGCGCAAGCGCCTTATCTCGCCCATGCGTACAGACTTTGGTCATCAGGAACACGCGATCGCGCACTCCCTTTAATCCGGCGCCCATCCAAGCCTCGGTCTTGCCGCGGTGATATTCCCAGCAGTTGTCGAAGAACGTAATACCGCCATCCACGGCCTGCCTTACGAGGCGCACTGCCGAGGGCTCGTCAGGCGCATCGCCCAGATGATGTCCGCCAAAGCCCAGCGCTGAGATCCTGTCTTTATGGCGGCCGAATTGTCGAAGAGGAATCGTGTCTCCATTAGTGTTCGGCATCAAGCGCTCCCGTCATCGTTCCAACTCGTGCAAGCCAGCTACCAATGTCTGGACTCTAACTGAGAGCCGCTTGTTTTGCGGCTCCTGCTCAGTCAGTCGAAATATCGCCAGCAGGGGTCGTCCAGACGCCACTTAGGGCGCTGCATCGCTGCAATCAGCGCATTGAGCTGATCTGGGGTAGCTTCGATACGTCCCAGCCGCCGCCCAGCGCCTTGATCAAGAGGACGCTGGCGTCCATGCGGCGCCGCAAAATGTCGACTTCGTTCCGCTCGTTTTGCAGGGCAATAGTCTCGGCGGAGACAACCTGAAGGTAGGGGTCGACGCCGGTCTGATATCGATTCGTGAAGATCTCAACTCCCCGCTCGGCCTCGGCGACCGCCTCCCTTTGCTGCACCGTCTCGTGCTCCAGTATCCGAAGCTCGGCGAGATTGTCTTCCACTTCCTGAAATGCGACGAGCGTGGTCTGGCGGTAGTTAGCAACCGTAGCGTCGTAATTGGCTAGCGCGCCTTCCGATGTGGCCCGGCGCCGGCCACCGTCAAAAATCGTCTGCAACATAGTGGGTCCGGCCGCCCAGAACCGGCTGGGCCAGTCGAGCAAATTCATGATGGAGTTACCTTCCAGGCCACCGGTGGCGCTTAGAACAAGGTTCGGGAAATAGGCCGCGCGCGCAATCCCGATGCCTTCATTCGCCTCTCCGACACGGCGCTCACTGGCCGCGATGTCGGGACGCCGCTCCAGGAGTTGAGATGGGACCCCAACTGGGATGACTGGCGGCTCGAGGTCTAAAGGCGCGGGCGCGAGAGCAAACTCCGCCGGCGGTTTTCCAATCAAAATCGCGATGGCGTGTTCATATTGCGCCCGCATCACGCCGATATCGGTATCCTGCACACGCGCGGTATCCAATTGCGTTTTCGCCTGCACCAGGTCGGACTCCGGCGCGGCGCCTCCGTTGAGCAGCGCCGTGGTGAGTTTCACCATATCGGCGTACTGATCCACGGTCTCGTGCAGCAACCTTTGCTGTGCATCGGCGCTCCGCAACTCGAAATAGTCCACCGCCAGTTCGGCATGCAGGCTGAGAGCGGCGGTCTCAAGATCGGCGGCGACAGCTTGCGCCTCCTCGCCGGCAGAAGTGACAGACCGGTGGATCCGGCCCCATAAGTCGACCTCGTACGAAAGGTCGAACGGCAGAGTGAACCCCGATCTGGCACTGGTACCGACGCTGGAAGGAAAATAGGGCTCATTGGGCGAGTAGCGCAAGGATTCAATATTCGGGTTCACCCCAATGGTCGGAAATTCCGCCGCCCGGTTATAACGGACCATGGTGCGCGCCTGACGGAAGCGCGCTTCCGCTATCTTCAGATCCTGGTTGGATACCGTCACCTGCGCCTCGAGCGCATTCAACTGGGAATCACCGAAGATTTCCCACCAATTGCCGCGCAGCCCAGGCGCGCTAGGATTAGCGGTCTTCCATTGATCGGATTCTTTAAACGAGTCGGGCGGCGGCTCTTTATATGCAGGGGTCGCTGGGACCTGCGGCCTCTGATAGTTGGGGCCAACCATGCAGCCAACCAGCAGCAGTAACAGGAACGCGGGACACAGGCTAAGATACTTCATTGCGCTGTTCCCGTGGCCCGAACGGGCGTGCCGCTGATCAACGAGTCGGATGGGCTGGTAATCACCTGGTCCGTCGGCTTCAGTCCGGAAGTCACTTGTACCGTGCCCCCATAGTCCACCCCGATGGTGATCGGAACCAACTGTGCGTGACCGTTGCGAACGACGCCGACGCGAAGACCTTCGGAGCGGAACAACAGGGCGTTGGCAGGAATAATCACGGAGCGACTCTGACTGGGCAATTTAAGATGAACGTGCACGTAAGCCCCGGGAAGCAACCGCCCGGTAGGGTTGTCGACGTCTATTTCCGTGTTCAAGGTCCGCGATGCCATGTCGATAGATTGGGAGGTCCGGGTAATTTCGCCGCGAAAGGTTTCACTCGGAAATTCATCCAGCGTGAGAGTCGCCACGGCGCCTAGGCGTGCCGCGCGAGAATAGACTTCCGGCACGGCGACAAAGACGCGAAGAGTGCTGGTCTGCGCAAGTTGAAAAAGTTCCTTGGTCGGCGAGCCGGCGCCTGCATCGATTAGCCAGCCGGTGTCGGTGTTGCGGACCGTGATGACTCCATCAAAGGGAGCGTAGACCTTCTCGAACGAGACCAGGTCCTCGAGCCGGCGGACATTAGCAGCATACGAATTAACCGATGCTTGCGTCGCGCTGAAGTTGTCCACGGCCTGATCGGTGGCCTGTTGGGAAACGGAACGCGTCTTTACCAACTCTTGCCAACGCTCTGCTGTAGTCTTCGTTAACGCCAGGTTCGACTTGGCATTCTCCAGGTCTGCCCGCGCCTGTTCCAGTTGCTTGTCCAACTCGGGCGTGTCGATTGTGGCTAACAGGTCGCCCTTCTTCACTTTCGCGCCTATGTCGTAGTACCACTTCACCAGGTATCCGTTGGTTCGCGCGTATATGGGAGAGTTGACGAAAGGCTGTGTAGCTCCCGGTAGAACCACCTCATCGATAGGTGCGGCGGCCTTCGGACACACCACGCTGACGTCCTCGATGGCGGCCTGTTCCGTGGCCTCCTGGAGGTTGGATTCCGCTTCTACGCGGCCGTGGATGCCCGAGTAGATCGCAAGTCCAAGCGCAACTACCGCCGCCAGACCTGCCAACAAAGCCAATCGGCTGGCGCCCTTTATCTCGTGTTTAACTTCTGGCATTGGGATTCTCCGTTTCCGGGCTCTGCGAATTGCCGTGGGACAAGCGCATTCCATGCAACAAGCCGAACACCGTGGGAACAAAGACAAGCGTGGCGACCGTGGCACAGAGTAAGCCGCCCACAACAGCGCGGCCCAGAGGGGCGTTCTCCTCGCCTCCATCGCCCAAACCGAGGGCCATCGGAATCATGCCTATGATCATGGCGAGGGCGGTCATCAGAACCGGTCGAAAACGCGTGAAGCCGGCCTCGATGGCGGCCTTTAGCGGGTCCCCGTGGGTGGCGAGGCGCTCAGTGGCAAATGCCACCACGAGAATACTGTTCGCAGTAGCGACGCCCATACACATGATTGCGCCCATGAGCGCGGGCACGCTGAGAGAGGTGTGAGTGAGAAACAGGAAAACGATGATGCCGGCTAATGCAGCGGGCAGCGCCATGATGATGATGAACGGGTCAAGCCAGGACTGGAAATTGACGACGATCAAAAAATAGACCAGGACGATCGCAAATCCGAGCCCTGCCAGCAAACCTTCGTAAGACGTGCGCATAGTCTGGAGCTGCCCGCGTACGCGGAAAAAACTTCCCCGAGGGAGCAGCTTTTGATTCTGATCGACGATGCGAGTGACGTCCCGGCCCACGGCTCCAAGATCGCGATCCTGAACGGAGCCGTAAATATCCACCACCCTGCGAATGTTGTAGTGAGACAGGACCTCCATCTCACTCCCGCGATTGATTGAAGCCACATTGGAAAGGATTTCGGGATGAATCATGTCCGGGGAACTAATCGGGATGTTGCCGACATCCTGAAGCGACTGGACACGATATTGCGGATTCTGGGAGATCATCTCGTATTGCACGCCGTTCTGCCAGTTCAGGAAAAAGGAAGGAGTGGTTTGAAAACTTCCGCTCAAGGCGACCAGAAGGCTGTTGGTAACATCGCGATCCGTGTAGCCGCCCTGCGCAGCCTTGGTTCGGTCCACATTCACGTTGAATCTGGGATAGTCAAATTCCTGTTGAATGCGGATGTCGGTCAAGCCGGCGACATGCCGCAGTTGGTTCCGTACGGTGTCAGCCACCTGGCGATTGGCCTGAAGATCCTGCCCTTCGATCTGGACATCCACGGGAGCCGGCAGTCCGAAGTTGAGGATTTGAGTGGTCATATCAGCGGGCAGGAAGTAGAAGGTAGTGCCGGGAAATTCACGAGGTAACGTTTTTCGCAGGTTGCGGATGTAATCGGGCGTGGCGTGGTGTTTGGCGTTAAGGGCGACCATGATATCGGCATCCGCCGCGCCGATGACTCCGGACGTGTTGTACATATAGTTGAGCTGGCTATAAGGAAGGCCGATATTGTCGGTAATATTATTCACTTCAGGCCTGGGAATCTCGCGCCGGATCGAGCGCTCGACGAGGTCGCAAAGCATTGCGGTGTCTTCGATGCGCGTTCCGGTTTTGGCACGGACATGAAGAATGAACTGGCCGCTGTCGGTGTTCGGGAAAAAGTCCTGACCAAGCCACGGGACCAACGCGCCAGCCGTAAGACAGACCAGAAGAAAAGTAGGTACAAACAGGAATCGTTTGCCGACTACTGTTGTCAGCAACCGTTGGTATGCCCGCCGCCCGCCTTCAAAGCCGCGGTCGAACGCCTTCTGGATTCGGACTAGGGGATTGCGCGACGGCGGGGCATTCTCTTCCCGAGGTTTGAGAAGGTACATCGCCAGGGTGGGAACCAACGTTCGCGACAGGATATACGACGCCAGCATGGCGAAGATTACCGCCTCGGCGAGCGGCTGAAACAGATAGTGGGCCACGCCACCCAAAGCGAACATGGGGAGAAAGACGATGCATATGCAAAGAGTGGAGACCAGCGCCGGTACTGCGATTTGCGCCGCGCCGTCCAGAATCCCCTGATACAGCGGCTCGCCCTCCTCCAGGTGACGGGAAATATTCTCAATGGTCACCGTAGCGTCGTCCACCAGGATGCCGACGGCCAGAGCCAAGCCGCTCAGCGTCATCAGGTTAATGGTTTCATGCCGGAAGCTGAGGATAATCACCGAACTCAAGATAGCCAGCGGGATCGACACGCCAATGATTACGGTGCTGCGCCAGCTTCCCAGGAAGAGCAGGATCATAACCGCCGTGAGTAGGGCCGCGATGCAGGCTTCCCGCACTACGCCGCTGATGGCGGCGCGAACAAAGACGGACTGGTCCGCCAACGGTTGGATCTTGAGTTGCGGCGGGAGCGTCTGCTGCACGCGGGGAAGCATGGCGCGAATGCCTTGGACAACGCTCAGCGTGGACGCGTCGCCGTCTTTGATTACCGTTTCCAAAACGCCCCGGCGCCCATCCTGACGGACGATGTTAGTCTGCGGGATGAAGCCTTCGCTCACGTGCGAAACATCTCTGACATAGATAGTCGAGTTGCCCACTACCTTCACCGGCAGGTCATTCATTTCTTCGACGGTTCTCGGCGCCGAGTTAGTCGCGATGTCGTATTCGAATTGATCGATCTTTGCGGTTCCCGAGGGCGCCACAACATTTTGGTTAGCCACCGCAGTCACGATGTCTTGCGGCGAGAGCCCCTTGGATTGAAGCAATCCGCTGTCCAGGTTGACCATGACTTCTCGTTGCTTTCCGCCGTAGGGATAGGGCACGGCCGCGCCCGGAACCGTCACCAGCTGCGGCCTCAGGAAGTTCAAAGCGAGATCGTTCAGGTCCGATTCACTGAGTCCCGGGCCGGAAAGGGAGAGCTGGAGAATGGGCACGCTGGAGGCGGTGTAGTTAACAATTAACGGCGGCAACGTTCCCGTCGGCAATTGGCGCAAAATGTTCTGTGAAATGGCAGTAACCTGCGCGTTGGCGCGATCGACGCTTGCCGTCGGCTGTAGAAAGATTTTGACGACCACCAGTCCGTTCACGGTCGTTGATTCGATGTGCTCAATATTGTCGACCAGCGTGGTCAATACTTTTTCATAAACGGTCGTAAGGCGCCCCTCCAACTCTTCGGGATTCATGCCCGTGTAAGTCCACGAGACGGCGACAACCGGAATGTTGATATTCGGGAAGATGTCGGTAGGGGTCTGTAGAATGACTACCGGGCTGAGGATGAGAATCAGCAGAGCAAGGACGATGAAAGTATAGGGCCGATCGAGCGCTACCTTGACTATCCACATATTATTTCCGCCTTCTTAAGAACCGAACCGGTACATCTTTGATCGTCTGCGCACCGTTGAAGCAAGTTATGGGCCAGTCAAGGTAGGAAAGAATTCTTTGAGGGCAAGTCGATCTGGCCGTGTGTTTTGCACGCGTATGGCTTGCGGGTTGGTGTTCCCCCGGGCGCCTGACCTGTCGTTACAGAGGAACAAGGGTGGCGGAGTGCAAGCCGGACAATCCACATTGCGATGAGATCCTTCGCACCCCAAAAGCCACTCAACTGACCGGCGAGCATGCAGCTGGACTGTGCAGCTAAAAGGGCAAACCGCCCTTTGGGAGCGGCAGTCTTCCGATTGGTCTTCAAGTGCCGTTATGGCGACATAGGTGTCAGCGTGGCGTCATCTCGCGATCTGGCGCTCGAGCCCGTTGATTTCCAGCGAAATGGAAAGTTAAGCATGAGTGCGGAGGAGATCTGCGAAGCTGGTCGCGTCAGGACATAAGCGGATGCGGGTAGGCGGCAAGATCTTGGTTGCCTGCCTGGCGTAGGATCGAGAATCTTCTTGGACTTGCCCCCAATTCTGAGACAAATAGTTAAGACTCATTTTTCATGGAATGGAGAATTGAGTCATGGGGTTGTCACGTAGGCAGTTCACCAAAGAGTTCAAACTGGCCGCGGTGCGGCGGCTGGAACAAGGGGTATCCATCGGCGAAGCGGCGCGGGCGTTGGAGGTCAACCCCAACGTGCTGCACCGCTGGCGGCGAGAGTTTCGTCTGGGTCCGGGCAATGTGTTTCCGGGCACGGAAAACAGCGCTGGTCGCGACATGGACCTGCGCGATGCCATCCAGCGGATCGCGTTGGAATGCCTTAGCTACGGACGGCCACGAATCACGGCGGCCCGCGCCGGCAGGGGTGGGTGGTCAATCCCAAACGGGTGTACGCCCCCGCCAACCTCGGAATACCAAACGAACCCAATCCCAAAAACGAACACTACTCCATCCGGCAGCCGCCAGCGCCGGGTTCCTTTCCGGGTGTCATGGCCGCCGCCAGGATTAACCCTGCGCGCCGCGGCGAGACTCCCCGAGTTAGCCGCTTGTTCTCGCTCGCCTTAAGCCCTGCGGGAAAGGAATGAGAGAATGAAATGAGATCTTGCATGGGCCGCGCCACGGAGGCGCTCTTATGTCCGGGGAAAACATCCTCGTAGTCGATGACGCGGTAGTCACCCTGAAGCTGATTGCAACCGTCTTGCGAAACAGCGGCTACAAGGTCCAGTTGCATTCCACCGCGGAACAGGCGCTGTCGTCGATGAACACCATGCGGCCGGACCTGCTGCTGGTCGATATTCAGTTGCCGGGAATGGATGGGTTGGAGCTGACGCGCCGCGTCCGCCAGCAGACGCGCTTGCAGAACATCGTAGTGATCGCCATGACGGCGTCGGTTCGGGAGGGGATCGAGCAGGAGGCGCGCGATGCCGGCTGCAATGGATTCATCGCCAAGCCGGTAGAGCCGAAAGCGTTGGCGGCGCAAATCCGCGGCTTTCTGGAGGGCGAGCCGGAAGAGCCTGGCGGTCAGGACGAAATGCGGTCCGTACTCGGCAAGTTTTCGCTTTCCGGTCCCGAGACCGAGACCTTGCGGCGGGATTTCCTGGACGAGGCGCTGCGCCAGAGCCAGCGGCTGCTGACCACTTTCGACACGCAGTTCGATTCGGTCGCGGCCAAGCAACTGTTGTACCGATGGATTGGAACGGCGGGTCTGCTGGGATACGAGGCGATCTCCCGCGAGGCTCTGGCCATGGAGCCCCTGCTGGCTGCGACGCCGCGCGACATGGCGCGGCTCCGCGAGGCCCTGAGCAACCTGATACTGGCGCTGCAAGATGCGTCCCAGGCGGCTAATACGCCCCTGCCCGATGCGATCATGCGTGAGCTGACAAGGCTGCGGGTAGCGCTGGTGGGGTTCGCCGACGCCGAGGCGGACCGCCTCTGCGGCGCCTTGGAGCGCGTCGGCAGCCGGCCGCGTCTCTACCGCATCGAGCATCCGCCCGACTCCGATTCGGTCAAGGACTGCGACGTGGTGATGGTGCATGTGCGCCCGGAGACCATGGAAACTCCGTGGCTGGCGGCTGGGACCGCCGGGCTGCAAAAGCCGCTGGTGCTGGTGGGCGCGCGCGAGCACCTGCTGGCGCTCGATACGGCGGTGCAAAGCCGCGCCCGAGAGTTTCTGATCGATGGATGGCAACCGGAAGAGGCTCTGATGCGGCTTCGCTTCGCCCTTCCGTCTTTTGTCCCGGCCGGAGATCCGCCGCCTGGCTCCCCGCCTGGCCCAGGTGCTTCGCCCGAGGTGATTTCGCCCGAGGTGAAGCCCTTGGCCCAGGCTGAGCCGGTTTCTCCCGCGTGCGTCGAAGCAGCGCCGCTCGATGGCTCGGGTCCGGAGGTTCTGATCGCGGATGACGACGAGGATATCCGCAAGCTGGTGCAGACCATGCTGAAAAGCCATGGTATGAATTGCCTGATGGCCTCGACCGGAACCGAGGCTCTGCGGATGGTACGCCAGCACTGCCCGCGGGCGGTGGTCCTGGACGTGAACATCCCCGGCATGGATGGCTTTCAATTGCTGGCCGAGATCCGGCGCGAGAAGCTCCCGGCGCGGGTGATCATGCTGACGGGCCGCCAGCAGGAACGGGACATCATCCGCGGCTTCGAGCTTGGCGCCGACGACTACGTAGTGAAGCCGTTCAATCCGCGCGAGCTGGTGCTGCGAATCAGCAGACTGCTTTGACGCGGAGTTGATCCCTCTGCGCGGACGGATATCAGGCTGGCTACGCGCTCCTGCCAAGAGGCGGAACGCCCGCGTTAACGAAGGTGGACATTGTGTCCTTTTGCAAACGGAGTCTACCTTATATCAGTACCGGTGGTTATATCAGTACCAAAGTTCCGGTAACAACATCTCGGGCTAGCGCTCATCAATAGACAATCTGCCATTAGTGGCGCGTCAAGCCGATGACCGCGTGTGACCGCGCGAAGGTTCGATTGAAAGATAACCGTGCAGATCTCGCCGCAACGAAGAAGCCCATCCAAGCCGGGTTGCTCCTCGCTTTCCTGACTCTTGCAGCCGGGACGGGGATGCTCCATGCCGATGACCGGTTCCTGTGGCGCTCCTGGGGAGTCCGCGACGGCTTCGCGGAGACCTGGTCATACGCGGTGAGCATAACGCCCGGAGGGAACGCCTACTTCCGCCACGGCGCGGTGCCCGATATGAGCGTGTTCGACGGCTACGGCGTCACGCGGATACCGGACCCTCGCGGGAATGTGCTACCACCCGACTGGCCGTCCACCAAGAGGGTCTACGCCGCATCCGACGGCGCCTTGTGGACCACATCCTTAGACGCGCTCAAAGAATACCGGGACGGAAAATGGACCGTGCGGTATACCGCGCCGGCAGGTAGTCACCTGCTGGCTGCCGCGCCCGTCGGACGGCGTGTGATGGCGCTCATGGAAGACGGACTTCGGGAGTTCGACCCCGAGCGGCAAACCTGGCGCGACATCCGCACGGCTCAGAATTCCAAGATTGCGCCTTTCCTCGAAATGTGTCCGGGCGCTACGGGCGAGTTATACGTCACCGGCGAACACGGCTTGGCGAAGCTACACATTTCGGGCGACGGCGGCGCTTTCGAATGGCTCGAAGTCAACAGCGAACCATACGGCCTCACCCACTTCGACTACCCGTTGCCCGGCGCCGGCGAATTGTTCGCGCAGGGAATATCGTCGCACGACAAGCGGCGCGTCATCGTGCGCTGGTCGGGAACCGGACTGCAATCCGTGTACGCGGCGGAGGCGGACGATTTGCGCGGCTGGCGCGGCGGTGATGGCAGCGTCTGGGTCGTGGAAGGAGCGTCGATTTTCCGTCTGCAGGACGGACGGAAGTACCCCGTGGAAAGGACCGGAGTTCTCAGCGGCACAATCTACGACGTCTATTCGGAAGCGGGTAAGGCGTTTTGGGTGACGACATCGGAAGGCATCGCGCGCTACACGCCGCCTTTGTGGCGGCCGCCGCCCGGCATGGAGGATTTCGACCTGCCGGTTCATGCGATCGCGGAAGATCGCCAGGGGCGGCTGTGGATGGCCGCTTGGGATTACCTGCTGGAACTCGAGGGCGACACGTGGACGCGCCACGCCTTGCCGGCCGGTCTCCATACCCACATGGCGGAAACCAGTAGCGTGGCGCCGCTTCCGGACGGCAGAGTCCTGGTCAAGGTGGAGCGCAAGAACCTCGCGGATCTGGTCCTGGTCATGGACCCCGAAAGCGGCCGGTTCACCGAGTTGCCGCACCCCGACGGCCGCTCGATCACCCTGTTGCAGCAGCGCCCGGCCGGCGGGGTCTGGGTGGGCAGCGAGGTGAAAGACCAGCCCGGGTTCCGCCTGGACGTCTACGATGGCGCCAGTTTCCGCAAGGTCCTGGAACTGGGCGGCGAATGGCAGGGAGCGAATCTGCGGTCGGTGCTGGAAAGAAGACCGGGAGAGATCTGGCTGGGTGGCACTGCGGGGGGCGGCCTTTATCGCGATGGCAAGTTTTCGAATCCGTTCCAGCGTGAAAACGGATACACGGACGGCGGCGTCTTCGTTCTGGGCAGCTTGCCCACGGGGGAACTGGTGGCTGGCGGCCGCGACGAGATTTTGAAATACGACGGCAAATCCTGGACTGTGATGCGCGACGGGCTGGACCGGGTCCGGCGCTTGACCACTACCCCGGACGGCGCTCTGTGGGTGGCTTCCGGCTCGGGCGTCCGCCGGTTTCAGAACGGGAATTGGATCAACCAGCAGCCCGAGGAGGGCCTGCCCTCATTGATGGCTTATTTCGTTTTTCAGGATAGCAAGGGCAGGTTATGGGCGGGAACCACGCGAGGCCTGGCAATCTACACTCCGGACGTGGACGCGGACGCTCCGCGGACGATTCTGGATCCGGCGATCAACCTGCGCGAGGCGCCGCCCTCAGGCGAGATGCGAATCGCGTTCAGCGGGATTGACAAATGGAACCAGACGGCTCCCGAGCGCCTGACCTTTTCGTATCGTCTGGATGGAGGGGTCTGGTCGCCGTTCCAAAGCGGCAATCTGGCTGCATTCCACCGCCTGTTTGGCGGGAGTCACCGCTTCGAGGTGCGCGCGATGGATCGCAGCGGCAATATCGATCCGTCCGGCCAGTCCATGGAGTTCGCGGTGCTGCTGCCCTGGTACCGTCATTCCTGGTTTCTGGGGTTGACCTTGACGGGATTGTTCGCGATCTACCTTCTCTCGCGGATTGCGGTTTCCCAGTACCGCCGCCTGCATCAAGCCAAGGCTGAGGCGGAAGCCGCCAGCCGGCACAAATCCGAATTCCTGGCCGCGATGAGCCATGAGATACGCACGCCGATGAACGCGATTCTTGGCATGTCCGAGATGCTGGCGGAATCGCCGCTCGACCCAGAGCAGATGCAGTATGTGGAGGTGTTCCGGCGGGCCGGGGCCAAGCTGCTCTTGCTCATCAACGATATTCTGGACCTGTCGAAGATCGAGGCGGGTCACTTTGAGCTGGAGCGCGTCGAGTTCGACCTGGAAGAGGTGGTGGATCAGGCCATCGAGTTGACTGCCGTGAAGGCGCGCGCCAAAGGCATTCTGCTGCTGTCGCATCTGTCGCCAGGCGTCGCAACTTTCTTCATGGGCGATCCTACCAGGTTGAGACAAGTCCTGATCAACTTGCTCGGCAACGCGGTCAAGTTCACCGATACGGGGGAAGTGGTGTTAACCGTCCGCAACCCTGCGTCTGGTAAACCCGGCCAAATCGAGTTTGGCGTCTCCGACACTGGAATCGGAATTCCGCCAGGCAAGCTCGAGACCATCTTCGACGATTACGCCCAGGCGGATGCCTCCGTAACGCGCAAATACGGAGGCACGGGCCTCGGGCTCGGAATCAGCCGGCGAATCGTCGAAGCTATGGGAGGACGCATCACGGCTACCAGTTCGGAAGGCGAGGGGAGTACGTTCCGCTTTATCGCGCAGTTTGAGCCGGCCCCGGAGACGGCCCGGAAGGTTCGCATCCCGTTAGGCGACCTTGCTGGCAAACGGGTTCTTTTGATTGACGACAACTCGACGAACTGTCTCATCCTGCGGGAGGCGCTGCAAGCCTGGGGATTGAAGAGCGACGCGTTCCGGATGCCGGAGGAAGCCTTAGCCAGTCTTCCGGAAGCGATGGCCGGCGAACAGCCTTATTCGCTGGTCATCATCGATAGCTGCATGCCCGGAATGGATGGCTTCGAGGCGACTGCCGAAATCAGGCGGATCGCCAGGAGCCTGCCCATCGTGATGCTTACCTCCAATGCCCGGCCAGGGGAAGCTACCCGCGGCGTGAAAGCCGGGCTGTCGGGCTATGCCGTCAAACCTGTGTCGCGCACCCACTTGCTTCGCCTCGTCTGTGACGCCATGGAAACGCGCATGGGCGCGGAGTTGCACTTAGCCAATCCGGAGCCGGCCAATCCCGTTGGTCATCAGGAAACGGAACCAGTGAACCCGGCCAGAATCCTGGTTGCCGAGGATTCACCGGATAACCGCCTGCTGGTTCAGATGTATCTGAAGGGCAGCCCCTATCAGTTGACTTTCGAAGAAGACGGCAAGGCGGCGGTGGATCGGTTTGCGGCCGCGGATTTCGACCTGATCCTGATGGACGTTCAGATGCCTGTGATGGACGGTATAGCCGCGGCCCGCGCCATACGCGCACTCGAGCGAGAGCGGTGCACTCCTCCGATTCCAATCGTTGCGCTGACGGCAAATGCCAACCTACAGGACATCGAAAGGAGCCGCGATGCCGGCTGCGACGCTCACCTGTCTAAGCCAATCTCAAAGCTCAATCTGATCGCCGCCATCGAAAAATTCAGGCGGCAGCCCACCTCGGCGGAAGCAGCGCCAGCGGGGTGTCTCGAACCCATCAGCGTTGAGATGCTCGCGGGCTTCGAGGAGCTGGTTCCCGGTTATTTGGCGGGGCGAAGGAGTGAGGTTGCTGCAATGACAGCCTTGCTGGCGGCTTCCGATTATGCCCGCCTGGAAGTCTTGGGACACAACCTGAAAGGCAGCGGCGCTTCCTACGGCTTTGCGGAGCTTACCAGGTTTGGGGCGGAACTGGAGACTGCGGCGATGCAGTCGGACCATGACGCTCTGGTTTGGCAGATTCCGCAACTGGATGCTTATTTATCCCGTGTCCGGTTGGTCGCCGGCTGAGGGGGCGGGTCCACATGTGTATCCACATGGCGTGTGTATCCACATGGGCAGACTCATGGTCTCGCCCGGATGAGTGAGAGAATGAGACATTGCGGCGGCAGTGCGCCACGGAGGCGCTCTTATGTCTGAGGAAAACATCCTCGTGGTCGACGACGCGGTGGTCACCCTGAAGCTGATTGCGACCGTTTTGCGAAACAGCGGCTACAAGGTCCAGTTACATTCCACCGCGGAACAGGCCCTGTCGTCGATGAACACCATGCGGCCGGACCTGCTGCTGGTGGATATCCAGTTGCCGGGAATGGACGGGTTGGAGCTGACGCGCCGCATCCGTCAGCAGACCCGCTTGCAAAACATTGTAGTGATCGCCATGACGGCGTCGGTCCGGGAGGGGATCGAGCAGGAGGCGCGCGACGCCGGATGCAACGGATTCATCGCCAAGCCGGTGGAGCCGAAAGCATTGGCAGCACAAATCCGCGGCTTTCTGGAGAGTGAGCCGGAAGAGCCTGCCGGGAAGGACGAGCTGCGGTCGGTACTCGGCAAGTTTTCGCTCTCCGGCCCTGAAACCGAGACCTTGCGGCGGGATTTCCTGGACGAGGCGCTGCGCCAGAGCCAGCGGCTGCTGGCCACTTTCGACACGCAGTTCGATTCGGTTGCGGCTAAGCAACTGTTGTACCGATGGATTGGAACGGCGGGTCTGCTGGGATACGAGGAGGTGTCCCGCGAGGCTCTGGCCATGGAGCCCCTGCTGGCTGCGACGCCGCGCAACATGGCGCAGCTCCGCGAGGCCCTGAGCAACCTGATACTGGCGCTGCAAGATGCCTCCAAGGCAGCTAATACGCCCCTGCCCGATACGATCATGCGTGAGCTGACCAGGCTGCGGGTAGCGCTGGTGGGGTTCGCCGACGCCGAGGCGGATCGTCTCTGCGGCGCTCTGGAGCGCGTGGGCAGCCGGCCGCGCCTGTTCCGCATCGATCATCCGCCGGACTCCGATTCGGTCAAGGACTGCGACGTGGTGATGGTGCATGTGCGCCCGGAGACCATGGAAACTCCGTGGCTGGCGGCCGGGACCGCCGGGTTGCAAAAGCCGCTGGTGCTGGTGGGCGCGCGCGAGCACCTGCTGGCACTCGATACCGCCGTGCAAAGCCGCGCCCGAGAGTTTCTGATCGATGGATGGCAACCGGAAGAGGCTCTGATGCGGCTTCGCTTCGCGCTTCCGTCTTTTATCCCGCCCGCGGCTCCGCCGTCTGGCTCCCCGCCTGGCCCCGTTCATTCGCCCAAGGTGAGGACGAGGCCCATGGCCCCGGCTGAGCCGGCTTTTCGCGGCCGTGAAGAGCCAGCGCCGCCGGACGACTCGCGGCCAGAGGTTCTGATCGCGGACGACGACGAGGATATCCGCAACCTGGTGCAGACCGTGCTCAAAAGCCATGGCATGAATTGCCTGACGGCCTCGACTGGAACCGAAGCTCTGCGGATGGTAATCGAGCACCGCCCGCGGACGGTAGTCCTGGACGTGAACATTCCCGGCATGGACGGCTTTCAATTGCTGGCCGAGATCCGCCGCCAGACCGCCCCGGCCCGGGTGATCCTGCTGACCGGCCGCGAGCAGAAGCGGGAACTCATCCAAGGCTTCCAACTCGGCGCCGACGACTACGTAGTGAAGCCGTTCAACCCGCGGGAGCTGATGCTGCGAATCAGCAGACTGCTTTGATGGGGCGGAGTGCCGGTGGGCCGGGCCGTCGGGAACAAGCGCCCGACCCAAATCGGGCTCAGTCAGTCCGTCAGTGATTCCGTAAGGTAGGGAGGGCGCCAGCTCCCCGCCCCTTTGTTTACGGGGCTTCCCCTTCAAGTTCAGTTTGACTGAGTCTGGCTGGCATTCTTGCAAATCTTCGTTGGGGCTTG